>Ga0256837_1001624_pt1 | contig 15236 bp, 10 predicted proteins | sample 4562384metaG_FD_185976 | JGI IMG/M metagenome (GOLD analysis project Ga0256837, IMG submission 185976) | Hydrothermal vent microbial communities from Guaymas Basin, Mexico - 4561-384 | ecosystem: Environmental > Aquatic > Marine > Hydrothermal vents | place: Mexico: Guaymas Basin | collected... | reverse complement strand
ATTCGTCTTTACAGGTTGTGCAACCATGATAAATCAGACGGGAAGAAATGGCTTCAAGAACCGTCACTGTGCTGTAGTTCCCTTCATCAACTACAGTGAAACACCTATGGCCGGCAAAAGGGTAGCTGCCATTCTTTACGGAGTCATGAAGGCAAAGGGTTACAACGTAGATCTGGTTAACGGAACAGAAAGGAAAGCCCTTGCAGAAAAAGGTTACAGTTGTCTGGTCAAAGGTTATGTAAACGAATGGCGGTACAAAGTCGGAATAGACGGAGAACCGGCAGTTAGCATCACTTATATTGTTGAAGACCTTAAAACGGGAAAACAACTGGCTTCCGGCTCGCTTTCGGCTACCGAGTGGGGTAATAAGTCTCTCGGCATAGTAACCCAGGAACTGTTTAACAAGGCTTTCAGGTAATGTTCAAAGAAGTCGGCATCAGATTTGTTCTGATAGAGATAATTTTTTTCACCACTCTCTTTTTCATTTTCGGCTATCTATTTAACCCTTCTGATCCCCTATTTACTTCTTCTCCGACTAATCCCTACCTGCTCTTCCTAATGACAGTAACACTTTATTACGGTCTTGAAGTCGGAATTTTGGCTTTTCTCCTGGAAGTCGGAGCTATGGGAGTTCTTTACAAAAGCTGGGACGTAGAATTCCTCCTGTGGAGTCTTCTCTACGTCCTTATATCTGCAGAATTCCACTTTTTCTGGGCAAAAAAAATCAAGATTGCTCAGGAAGAAAACCTTTATTTTAAAGACAAAATCAGAAGACAGGCTAGCGATTTTATACTTCTAAAGTTATCTCACGACCAGCTAGAAAAACACTACATGATCAAACCCGTAAGTGTAAGGTCTGTAATCGGCGAAATTAAAGAGGAACTAAAAAAAATAAGGAGAAATAACGATCACAGAGATGTTGTTTTCAAAAAAGTAAAAGATCTTTTAGTTTCGGGATTCTACGTTCAGGAAGCAGATCTTTTTATGTCCAGAGGAGATGATTTCGAATATGTGCTGTCTATTGGTAAACCAAAACCTTTAGACAGGAACGATCCGCTGGTGAAAAAGGCCCTGGAGAGCGGAGAAACAGTTTTTATCTCCCAAATTGAAAACCGGGTAAATTCCGAATATCTGGCAGTAATTCCCATCTATGACTTTGCCGTTGAGGACAAACTTTTGGGCATTTTCACGCTCAGAAAGATTCCATTTAACTACTTCAACAGTGATACGATTCTCTCTTTAAGCGTTATCCTGTTCTGGTTACTTAACGAACTTGGAAGTATTAACTTAATCGAAAAGATAAATCCCTATCTCAGAAAGTACTTTGAGTACGACTTTTTAAAAGAGCTTGCTATCATGATATCTTTGAAAGAAAAAACCGGAATTGAAAGCTCCTTGGTAATTTACAGAGTGAACTACCTAGTAGAAGATTTTCCTCTGTTCCTTTCAGAAAAAATAAGAGGACTTGATATGCTGAACGTGATTGACTTTAAAGAAACAAAGATAATCTTTGTAATGCTTCCCTTATCTCCGCTCCCTTCTGCCAGAGGATTTGTAAACAGGATTGCAAAGGAGTTTTCCTTTATCTTCGGCGAATCAGAACCCCCTCACAGAATACTCTCAATAGACCAAAAAATAGGAGAAAAACTGGAACACCTCCTTAAAGAATTCGGGGTTACCAAATGATACTCAAAAGTAGACATAAAACTTTAATCGGCTCAATTACTCTTGAATCAACAGCCCTGGCTCTGCTGAAAACCGATATCCCATACCTTGCTATCTTTTTATTCCTGATTTTCCACTTTACTGCTTCACTGTTGTTTTCTACCTTTATATATCCTTTTATATCTTCCACCTACAGGAACTCTAAAGGAACTTTCTTAGCCATTTTCCTCTCTGTCTTCCTCTTCCCCGTTATAGGCTACATTGTTTATTTGATCCTGTACATCTTTGTTCTAAAAAAGCAAAAGACAGAAGAATCTTTGCCGATATCCAGAATTCAAGTCGAAGAAATAACTATGGACAAAGTAAAAGTTAAACCCAGAAAATTCGGAGAAAGCATACTAAACTTCCTAAAACAAGAAATACACCGCATTGACGAGAAGACCATCCTCTTACTTAAAGAAATAAAGAGTCCCATTTCCATAGAAATCGCAAAAAAGGCCCTTGGAAATCCTAAGGACGAAGTGAGACTTACTGCATTTTCAATAATCTCTAAACTTGAGAAAGAAATAAACGACAGAATAAGTTTCTTAAAAAACCAATTAAAGAAAAAGCATACAAAAAAAGAACTTTTGGAGATATATAAAAACCTCACCCTTTCCTATTGGGAACTTCTCTACTTTGGACTTGTCGACAAGGAACTTGAAAATTTTGTAGTTAAAGAGGCTCTTTCTTACGCAGAGAAAACCCTGGAACTTGGAGAAGACGCCGAAATCCACCTAGTTGCAGGAAGGATTTTTTTACGAAAGGGGAACTACGAAAAAGCCTACAAGTACTTATCAAGAATTTTTGATCGAGGAGATCTGGTGACTAAATGGAGGGCCGTACCTTACCTGGCAGAAGTCGAGTTTTACCGGGGAAACTACAGAAAGGTCAAAAGGCTCTGGAAGGAAATTCCGATCTCACTTCACCCCAACGTCTACTTTATGAAACTTCTGTGGGAAGGCAGGTTAAAGAATGGCAGGTAACCCCGACGTCCTTCTTGTAGCCGAGGGAACATATCCCTACATCAGAGGGGGAGTTTCAACATGGATACACCAGCTCATAACATCCCTAAGTGAATTTTCTTTCGGAATCATCTTTTTGGGAAGCAGGAGAGAAGACTACAATAAGATTCAATATAAAATCCCCAAGAACGTTCTCTTTATAAAAGAGTTTTTTTTATTTGATAACCAAGATAAACCGGAACCTAAAGCCTTAGAGAGAAATGAAATTCTCCTTAAAAAGATCAAATCCCTTCACCACTGGTTTAAAAAAAACAATGGTGAATTACCTGAAAGGCTCCACAAAAAAGATTTTTACCTGAAGGAAGTCAAGGAAGAAGAATTTCTATATGGAAGAACTTCCTGGGAGTTCATATGCGAAAATTACATGGACTTTGCTGAGGACCTTCCTTTTGTGGACTACTTCTGGACAATCAGGAACATTCACAGCCCCTTGTGGAGGATAGCATCAATTGTTGAGGAAGCCGGCAGCTCCGGCCTCGTTCACAGCCCCTCAACAGGTTATGCCGGATTTCTGGCTTCCCTCATAAGAAACAGCTACAACATTCCTTTCATCCTGACAGAACACGGCATCTACACTAGAGAAAGGAAAATAGATATCCTTAATTCAGACTGGATTCAGCACAAAAAGTTTTTTTATCAAAAAGAATACGGAGAAATTGACCATCTCCGTAAGATGTGGATTAACTTCTTTGTTGGTCTTGGAAAAATCACCTATAAGACAGCTTCACTGATCATTTCTCTATTTGAGGATGCAAGGAAAGTTCAAGTATCTCTCGGCGCTCCTGTAGAAAAAACAAAAGTCATTCCTAACGGAGTAAAAATTGAAGTCTACGAAAAGGCTAGAAAAAACCAAGATAGATTACCGGCCATAGCCCTAATAGGAAGAGTTGTTCCCATAAAAGATATAAAAACTTTTATTAAAGCAATGAGAATTGTTGTTGACAAGAACAGTAGTGTGGAAGGATGGATTGTTGGACCTACAGACGAGGATCCGGACTATTTTGAAGAATGCAAAAAACTGATAGAAGTCCTCAACCTCGAGAATAACGTAAAATTCTTGGGATTTCAGCGAGTTCCAGATATCCTTGAAAAGGTTAAGCTTACTACTCTTACCTCCATAAGCGAGGGAATGCCCTTGGTAGTACTGGAATCATTCGCAGCAGGTATTCCCTGCGTTGCTACAGATGTGGGTTCCTGCAGACAACTAATATACGGTGGGTTAAATGAAGAAGACAGGAAACTTGGCAGGGCAGGCAGAATTGCAACTGTTGCAAACCCGGGAGATGTAGCAAAAGGATACCTGGAGCTTCTTGAAAATGAAGATGAGTGGCAGAAATGCAGCAGGATCGCTTTTGAAAGGGTAAGCAGGTTTTACAGATTCGAAACGTTTATAAACAGTTATAGAAAACTCTACAAGGAACTTCTAAATGGCAGGCATATCTTTTGAACTCCGAAAACTATTGAAGAGCAACAGTCTTTCATCCATCTTGCTTTCGTTTGCCTATTCGGTTTCTCTAAGCGCGGGACCGTGGATAGTATCTATAATCGCCATACTTGTTGCAGGAATAGTAGCAGGAGAAGTTTCCGGAGAGAAAGAGTTTGTCAGGAAGTGTCAGGTTGTTATAACATACATAACTGCTCTAAGCTTGATAATTTCCTCTCCTTTTCAACTACTGTTCAGCAGGTATGTAGCCGACAGGGTTTTCGCCGGTGAAACAGGTAGAATCCTTCCAAACTTTATCGGAATCCTTGCAATAAGTATGATTTCCGGATTTAGCTTTGGATTAATACTTGGATTCCTTTACACCAGAGAACTCTCCCCTGCTTTTATTTTTCTTTTCACTTTCCTTATGTCACTTTTTTCTGGATTCTGGATAGCAAACACTGTTTTGACATCCCTTAAGAGTTACAAGTATGTTTTCTTCTCTTTCCTTTTGGGATTCGGAATCATGATTCTGTTGGCCGGTCTGCTTCAGAAGAAGTTTTTATTAGGATTCCTTACTGCCTTTTTTATCGGATCCGGAATAACTTTTTCTCTAATAATTGGGTACATATTTAAATCTTTCCCCTCAAACAGGCTAATTGAATTTGATTTTTTAAACAAAGAACGCGTGTACCTGTCACTGGCGCTAACAGGAATATTCTACAACCTCGGAATTTGGGTAGATAAGTTCCTCTTCTGGCTTTCTCCTTCAACCGGAGAACATGTTTTGGGTCCTTTTAGGGCTTCAATCGTCTACGATGTTCCCATGTTCCTGGCCTACCTGTCCATTGCACCCGGCATGGGATTTTTTTTCCTGAAGCTGGAAGGAGAGTTCACAGACTACTACCAGAAATACTACGATGCTATAAAAGAGGGAGAAACCCTTGAAAGAATTTTCGAACTCGGATATGAGATGTTAATGGCCATAAGATCCCTGATACTGGAAGTCATCAGAATACAAGCCGTGGCCCTGCTGATTATTTTCCTGTCAGAGTACAGCCTGTTTAAGATTTTCAGGCTTTCCTTGCTGTACGTCCCGTTATTTAACATTCTTTGCCTCGGAACTTCTCTGCAGTTACTCTTTATGGTTGTCCTGTCCCTTCTTTTTTACTTTGACCTGAGGAAAGAAGCCGTTACATCAACTGCTGTATTTCTTCTAACAAACGCTCTCCTAACTTATACGAGCATCTCCCTTGGTCCTTACTTTTACGGTTACGGCTTTCTGCTTTCCCTGCTCATATCTTTTATTTTTGCTGCACTCCTTTTAAGGAGAACACTCTATGAAATTCATTATAGGACTTTTATGCTTAATACTTAGCCTGTCCGGATCAGCACAGGCTTTGGGCCCCTCAACTGCCTTCATCTATTCCGAACCGCCGGATCAAGTCCTTTACACTTACGACTGGATAATCGTTGACCCCAGCACCTTTACTCCGGAAAAAGTAAAAGAGCGCTTTTATCTACAAAAAAGGGGGAAACTCATTGCTTATTTCAGTCTCTGCGAAACAACCTTCAATAAGAGAATTAAAAAAAACTGGATAATTGGAAAAAATAAAACGTGGAATTCGCTAATAGTTGATTTAAGAAACAGGAAACTGTTTGGTCATTTAATCAAAAAAGCAAAATTACTGCTAAAAAATTACGACGGAATTTTCCTCGATACGCTTGATTCCTATCAGATAGTCCTGCCCAAAGAAAAATGGAAGTCATATGAAAAAGCCGAAATTCGGTTTATTCGACTTCTCAGGAAACACTACCCGGAAAAAGTAATCATCATCAACAGAGGTTTCGAAATATACCCTGCTGTTAAAGACTGCGTTGATGCAGTGGTCGTTGAATCTTTATACAGAGGCCTCGATCAGAACCTTAACTACACTACTATTAGAGAAAAAGAAAGACAATGGTTGCTAAAAAAGTTAAAAGAGATAAAAAAAGAAAAACCCGTCATAGTTATTGACTACCTGCCCCCCGAGAAAAAGGAGAAAGCAAGAATACTCGCTAAAAAGCTTATCGAAGAGGGATTCATACCTTGGATTTCAGACAAAAACCTGAAAGAAGTCGGAGAAGGAATATTCCACATCCTCAGGAGAAAGATTCTCCTAATATACGATCCGGCCATCAACATTCCTGATGAAAGTGATATTCACAGAATTGTTCAGCCCATTCTCGAGTGGCTCGGCTACGAACCAGAAGTAATAAGCGTTAAAGAGTTTTCAAAAAAACATCTCACGCCAGAAGTTAAAGGAATAGTTGTATGGAACATACTCAAAAACAAAGACAAGAAAAAAACCGTAAACCTTCTGCTTGAAGCCAGGAAAAAGGGAATAAAAACTTTCATTATTGATGCAAGCATTTTTCCCGATACGGCTATAGAAAAACTCGGAATTAACATAATTCCCTCTAAAAAAAGCGGTGAAGTTCCGCGAATCGTTTACACCGGTAAAACCTACGGTTTTGAGATAGAAGCTTTCCCTTCACCGACCGATACCTTCTTAAGGCCCAAGGGGAAATTCATCCCTCTCTTAATTCTAAAAAACTCGAGCGGCCAGGAATTTATACCGGTCGCTTTAACCTCCTGGGGAGGTTACGGTTACTCCGGCTACCTGCTAAAAGACATATTTAACGACAGCTTGTGGATCTTCGATCCCTTCTGGCTGTTTTCTAAGGTCTTCGGAAAACTACCTATCATTCCCGACATAACGACAGAAAGCGGAAGAAGAATACTAACTGTCCACCTCGACGGCGACGGATTTGTCGAAAGCAGTCTCGTGGAAAAGAACAAGCTGACAGGAGAAGTTTTAAGAGACAAAATCTTTAAGGTTTACAAAATTCCCCATACAGTCTCCGTAATCGTCGGAGAGCTTGATCCCAAAGGTATGTATCCCGATAAATCAAAAAAGCTCATAAAAATAGCCAGAAGTATTTTTTCTCTTCAAAACATTGAACCTGCAAGTCACACTTACGCTCATCCATTCAGCTGGAGCGATGTTTACAAAATGAGTATTGGCCTCCAACCCGACACCGGTAAACACCCAAAGTATGGATACCACCTCCCCATTCCAAACTACACTCCGGACATAAAGAAAGAGATCGACTATTCGGTAAAGTTTATAAACGACAACCTTTTACCTTCTAAAAAGCGCGTTCGGGTATTTCTTTGGTCCGGCGACTGCGCACCGCCCCCTCCTGTCGTCAAAAAAACCTACAAACTCGGCATTTATAACGTTAACGGAGGAGATACAACAATAGATAGCACCTTTCCCTACCTGTGCCGCGTTTCTCCCATGGGAATAAACAAGGGAAACTATTTTCAAGTCTATGCACCTATCCAGAATGAAGAAGTTTTCACCAAGAATTGGACAGTGAAAGATGGCTATGTAAGGGTCATATCAACCTTCAAACTCACAGAAAAGCCAAAGAGACTAAAACCGATAAGTATTTATTATCACTTCTACTCAGCTCAGTACCCTATCTCCTTTAATGCCCTTGAAAGGGTATACAGGTGGGCAACAAGCCAAGAAACTATTCCCATGTACCTGTCCGACTATGCCCAGAGAGTTCTGGAATTCAGAGGTGCAAGCATTGCAGTAAGCAATGCAGACGGCAGCATTTACTTTTGTTCATCCGGAAATCTCAAAACGGTCAGGATGAAAGAAAGCGAGGTCATACCAAGCATTGAAAACTCCACCGGAGTTGTCGGCTACAGAAAAATAAATGGAGAACTCTATTTAGCTCTTGATAACAGCAGATGCCGGAAAATAACCTTTACAACTACCGATAATAACGATTTCGTTTTAATCAGCTCTAACGGTATGGTCACAGAATTTATCGAGGAAACCGGTCATTACCGACTAAAGCTGGAATCAAAAGTCACACCTTTAGAAGCAGAGTTGCGGATTTCAAAGCACTGTCTTCTTAAAGTGAACGGCAAAGCAAAGACGATTAAAAACGGGAGACTGGTAAAAATTGAGTCACAGGAAAGGAAAATCTCACTGGAAGCAGTTTGCAAACATTGAGATATTCTCGAACTTGGAAATTCTTGCTTTTATAAGCCTTTTTTTGTTTCTGGCGATTATAGTATTTCCAAAAGAAAAGCTCAGCCAAATATTGCTAACTCAAGAAGACTATAATCTCGACCTATCACGACTTTACCTGGAAAAGCTGTTGAAGATAGAGTTTAACCCCAAGCTTTTCTCGCTTTTAGTAGAGAAGGATATCAAACTCGGAAGATACGATGAGGCTTATGAACTTATAGATAAATACTTAAGACATATTAACAGCAGGAAAACAAAAACTTTTCTGCTACAGTTGAAGATCAAACTCCTAGTATCAAAATACTTTTCTGTAAAAAGTAAGAAGGAAAAGGAAAAAATAAAAGAGGAACTCCATGCTCTCCTGAAAAATTACATAAGAGAATTTCAGGGGTTAGAAGATTACAAGTTTACCTATGAGAAAGCTACTGCTTTCGGTTTTAAAGATGTAGCTTTCTTAAGCTGCCGGAGGTTAGCAGAACTAACAGGAGAAGAGACTTACTACAAGGAATTGGTAACCCTTGCTCTATCCTTAAAAGACAAAAATCTCATCATAGAAACTCTTAAAACCTCGGCAGAAAAAGTCAAAAGTGAGAAGTTTAAAAAAGAACTGTTTAAATTAGCCATTTCCCTGAGAGAAAAAAAGTTAGCAGAAGAGATTGCTCAAAAACTGCTTATGAAAAACAATCTATCTTATAAAGACTTTAAAAGCTTGATTGATTTTGAGTTGTCCTATAAAGACTATGACAGAGCAATCCACTTTTGCCAGCTTTACTTCAAGAAAAACCAGTCGTTTAAAGTTCTCAAATTATGTATAAATCTGGCTCTCTGGAAGAAGGATTTTCCAAAAGTCAGAGAATTAATCGAGAAAAACTTAGACAAATATTCAAATAACGAGGAAGTTCTTGTGTTCTTCCTGAGAGTAGCCAGGGCAACGAACAACGGAAAGCTGGCTTTGAAAGTTGCCGACAGGTTGCTGGAAAGGCTCCTGGAGGAAACCAGATGAGGGTTGAGCGGGGGATAGGTACAGTTTTTCTATTGCTTTTACTGCTTTTACCGGGAACAGGCACTGCCGAAATAAACTTTAACAGAACAGGGAATTACATTGAGATCAAAAAAGACTCCGGGAAAGACAGCCTTCTCGACCTTCTTTACTCCGTTTATTTGGAAAATAAAAAGCTGGAGAAAGCCCTCCAGGTTACTCTTATAGCGATAAAGAAATTTCCCAACTCCCTTACTTGGTGGGAAAGGTTAAAAACCGTTGCAGGATGGAGCAGCAAACCGGAACTCGTATTAAAAGCTTTGGAAAAACTTGTCTTCCATTTTCACAAGTGGAGTTATTTAAAGGAACTCCTGTCTACTGCTATTGCATTAAACAGACCTAACCTGGCGGCAAAGACCGTTAAATTAATGCTTAAAAGAGGTATAAAGGTAGACTACCGACAGGTTGTAAACATTTTTTCAGCAGTAGGACGTCCTGATGAAGCTGCCAGAATTCTTTTCGGGAAGTTTAACAACAATCCAGAAGCTTTGCGGATAGCAGCAAGAATATTTTGGTACAGGGGTGAACCAGACACGGCACTTAAGGTGATGGATACTTTAAAAAGACGATATGGTCTAAAACCTGAAGACAAACTTCTTCTTGCTCGCATTTACTTTGCAAGGCGGCAGTTTAGAAAATCTTTAGACATTCTCAAGGAAGGATGGAAAAACGTAGAAAATGTTCAATACTTAAAGACCTTAAGTAACCTGGCATGGACTCTCGGTGATTTCAGAACTGCCGTAAGCGTATCAAAAAAGCTCATCTCTAAGGGACAGGGAACAAGGGACGATTTTCAAAGAATTATTTTCTATTTTTACCACAGGAAACCCGCTCTGGCAGCAGAATATGCTCTTAAAGGATACAGGGAACTAAAAGATGAGAGTTTTCTGAATTCTTATATTTTCTTCCTCACAATTCTAAAAAAAAGGGAAAATATTGTTAATTTCTTTGACCAACTCTCACCCAATATCAGGAACAAATTAATGAAAAAGCCGGATATTTTCTCTACCTACGTTTATGCCCTAATCAGAACCGGCAGAGCTGAAGAAGCCAGAAAACTAATCCATTCGCAGTTAAAAAAAAGTTCTCGCCCTCCTGCCGAATTAGTATCACAGTTTATACATCATCTTCTTATAGCATCCAACGATACCGAAGGGCTACGATTGACTTTAAAAAAATACAAAGAGTATGAAGCACAAATTCCGAAAGATTTCGCTTCCGGATATCTTTTTCTTCAGAACGGTAGAGCTGCCATGCGGTGCATTGCCCGCGTAAAGGATGATTCCTTTTCATTTTTGCTTACAAAAGCAGATATACTGGAGCTTTACGGAAAAGAAGGAGAAGCAAGAAAAATAAGATTTAAAGTTTTCAGAAAGACGAAAGAGAAGCTTAAAACCGGAGCGGTAGATGAGGAAACCGCCGAGTCTTACCTGCGAAGTGCTATATTTTTCCAGCAACCGGAAAAGTTCGAAGAAGACTTTGCCAAGCTCAAAAATTTCTTAAACCCGAATCTTGCCAGGGAAATATACCTGGCATACCTGTTTTACAGAGGTTACACGGAAAAAATCAAGTACCTTAAAGAAAGAAAAAGAATCAAGTTAAAACCCTGGATGGAGCTATCCCTCGCCATATACAGAAACGATAACTACGCCATAAAGGAATTGCTTTCAAAATACTCCAAGCTACTACCTATCAGAGACAGAGTTTATGCCCTTAACGAAATAGAGGAATTTGGCAGAGCCATTTCTACAGCTTACAGCGGCCTGAAAGAAAACGAAGATAACAGGCTATACCGCCAATTCAGGGATTTGATAGTTCGATTTTCTTCTGTAGCTTCTATTAACACTTCTTTCCAGAAAAGTGGAAAGTTCAGGTACGTCCACTCCTCTTTCGAGCTTCGGTGGCACACCGTAGATAACCTTTACTTGTTACTAAACAGGGAAGATTTTAATCCCCTTAACGGCGGAGGGCTTTTAAAAAAGAAAAGAAGAATGAGCGGATTTTCTTTTGGAATCGAGAAGCTTTTCCACAAGTTATCATTTACCGGTAACCTGCACGCCCTGAGAGGAGGTAACAAAAGCAAAGGTGGAGTCTTTCTAAAGGTTAACGAGAAGTTTCACAGAGAAAGTACATTAACCTTTGAATTTTTCTTAAATGCCAAAAGCACCGTGTCGGAACTCGCTTCTCTTTCCACTTATAGATCCGGAGGCAAAATCGAATGCCTGATACCTTTAAGCAACCGCTACAGTATCTTCGGCAGCCTCCAAACAGGTAAGTACTACTCCCTCGATAAAACTTACATAGGAAAGGGCAGGGAACTTTACTCCGAACTCTCCTACAAAGCCCGTTCAGGCTATCCCGACTACCTTTTTAGGATCTTTTTCTCAACAAACCGCTACAAGGAGTCCAAACACTTTAATTCCTACTCAGATAAGATTGCAAGCAGTAAACCCGCAGATGTTCTGCCGAAAAGTTTTTACCAAGTAGGTACGGGCTTAAGTTTCGGTTTTGAAAACAGAGAAAGTTTTATAAGAGTGTGGAGACCTTATCTTGATACCTCTTTGACTTTCAACTCGGCCTTTGGGATGAATGCTTCACTGCTTATGGGAACGGGAGGGAAGCTCTTGGGAAGAGATAACCTTCACTTTGAAGTTCTTTTATTCAACGGGTTTAAAGGCACAAATTCCTCAGGATTTGTAATCCTCTCGGGATATCGTCTTTGGTTTTAGATAAATTTATATTCATCACAAATTTAACTGGAGTCACCATGAAGGTCAGCGACTTTGACTACCACCTACCCCCGGAGCTTATAGCCAAGTTTCCCGCAGAACCGAGGGATTCAGCAAGGCTCCTCGTCCTTCACAGGAAAAGCGGAAAGCTGGAGCACAGAATTTTCCGGGACATAGTCGAATACCTGAGGGAAGGGGATGTTCTGATCCTTAACGATACAAAAGTCATTCCGGCAAGACTTTTCGGCCGTCTGCCTTCCGGAGGAAAGATTGAACTCCTCCTGACAAGACAGATAAGCCCGAACATCTGGGAAGTGATGGCAAAACCTGCGAGGAAGCTAAAAGAAGGTAGAGAAATAATCTTTGACGATGAGTTAAAGGGCGTAGTTAAAGGGTATGCCGGGAAAGGAAAAAGGCTGATTGAGTTTAAACTTCCCGAAAGTAAAAGCTTTATGGAAAAGCTTGAGGAAATAGGACACATTCCTCTCCCGCCTTACATCGAAAGGGAAGAAAGGCCGGAAGACAGAGAGAAGTACCAGACTGTATTTGCAAAAAGAGAAGGGGCAGTAGCCGCCCCGACTGCGGGATTGCACTTCACGGAAGATCTCCTGAAAAAACTCTCGGATAAGGGCATTATAATTAGGACGGTTACCCTCCACGTCGGTCCGGGCACGTTTAAACCGGTAAAGGTTGAGAACGTGGAAGAGCACGAGATGGACTATGAAGTCTACAACGTTCCTCCGGAAACGGCGGAGGAGGTAAATAAAGCAAAGTCGGAAGGAAGAAGGATTGTTGCAGTAGGAACTACGGTAGTGAGGACTTTAGAAAGTGCTGCGGATGAGAGCGGGACGGTCAAGGCCGGGGAAGGCTCTACGAACCTGTTTATTTACCCCGGTTACCGGTTTAAGGTGGTGGACGTCCTCATCACGAACTTTCACTTACCCCGCTCAACGCTCATAATGCTTGTATCTGCATTCGCCGGAAGGGAGAAGGTTCTAAATGCTTACAGGGAAGCTGTTAAGATGGGCTATCGCTTTTACAGTTACGGTGACGCCATGCTTATCCTTTAGCTCTCCGGTAGCAGGCATTGACAAAACCTACAGGCCGGAAGTGAAAGTATCACGCAGTCCCTCAAATTACGATTTTGACGGGGAGGAGCTGAAGTTCAAGCTTTACTGGACAATATTCCACGTTGCCGATTCAAAGTCGAAGGTCAAACGGATAGACAACAAAAGGCTTAAGTTCTGGGGGAAAGTTTCAACCGCCGGCATTGCTTCATGGTTCAAGAAGATCGAGGACGAAGGGTTCTCTATCTGGAATGAGGAGAAGCTATCTCCGGAGAAAACCTACATTTTTCAGAAAGAAGGCGACTATGAAAGGGAAAAAGTTTATACTTACGATTTTAAGAACAAAGTAGTTAAATACGAGAAGATAAATCCGAAGAAAAATAAAGTGCAGATAAAGTTTGTAAAAATTCCAGAAGTTCCCTTCTTCGAGGATATTGTAACTTCTGCTTACTTTTTCAGGAAATACGGAATATTTGAGGTTGGGAAAGTTACGTCTTTCCCGCTTTTTGCCGGTGGAAAATTTCAGAACGTAAGTTTCAAGGTCGTAGCTCTTGAAGAAATAGACACTTTATTTGGAAAATTAAAGGCCTACAAAGTCATTCCTTCAAACAATCTATCTCCGGAAGGAGCTTTTGAAAGGAAAGGAAAGGTTGTCTTTTGGTTTACAGCCGACAGAAGGCATCTGCCGATAAAGGCCGTCGCAGAAGTTGCAATTGGAAGCGTCAGCGCCGTTCTGGTCGACGCAAAAGGAAAAGGTTTTGACCTCAGGAAGGATACGGAAAAGAAAAGGAGAGAAAACCTGTTCAGGAAAATACTGACAGGTGAACTCGGAGGAGAGTGATGTTCAGGCCGGAAACACCGTTCTTGGCCGTAGACGGAATAGTTAACATTCAGGACGAAAAGGGAAAGTGGAAAGGAATTGTCCTCATAGAGAGGAAAAATCCGCCCGCAGGGCTTGCCATTCCCGGCGGCTTTGTAGAAGTCGGAGAAACGGTAGAAGAGGCGGTAATCAGGGAAATGAGAGAAGAAATCGGACTTGACGTTATAGTCCTCAGACAGCTAAAAGTTTATTCTGATCCGGAAAGGGATCCCCGGTTTCACGCAGTTTCGGTTGTCTTCGAATGCGTTGCAAGGGGGAAACCGGAAGGGTCGGACGATGCAAAGGTCGCAAGGGTTTACAGCTACGACAAAATTCCCCTCGATAAACTTGTCTTTGACCACAGAAAAATTGTAGAGGACTACCTTTCAAACCCAGAAGCAGTCTGGAGGAAATAAATGACTTTTAAGGTTCTAATACTGGCAGCAGGTAAAGGCACGAGGTTTAAGTCAAACCTGCCAAAAGTCCTGCACCCGCTCCTCGGAAAGCCCATGCTCTGGTACGTTGTAAAAGCGGCAAGGGAGGCCGGGGCGGAGGAAGTTATAGTCGTAGTCGGCCACCAGAGGGAACGTGTCGAGGAGTTCTTAAGACGAGAGTTTCCCGACGTCATAGCAGTTTATCAGAAAGAACAGCTCGGAACAGGCCACGCCGTTATGGCTGCAGAAGAACGCCTTTCCGGATACAGGGGAAGGCTTGTCGTTCTTAACGGAGATTCTCCCCTCATCCTGCCGGAAGATATAAGGAGAATCGCAGAAACTCCCGGAGATATGGTAGTACTTACGGCAAAAGCTCCCGACCCCACAGGTTACGGAAGAGTAATCAGGGATGACAGTGAAGTGCTGAAAATCGTTGAAGAAAAGGATGCAACGGAAGAAGAGAAGAGAATCAGCGAAGTGAATACCGGCATCTACGCCTTCGATGCAGCCAAGCTGTTCGATGCCCTGAAAGAGCTTGACAACAAAAACGCTCAAGGGGAGTACTACCTGCCGGATGTTCTCAAAATATTCAAGAAAAGGGATTACTCGGTGGTTCCCGTTATTTCCAAGGATTTTGAATCAGTAATGGGAGTAAACAACCGCTACGAACTCTCGGTAGCAGAGAAAATTTTGAAAAACAGGCTCATAAAAAAGCTCCAGCTTTCGGGAGTAACTTTTCACAATCCCGATTCCGTCTATATCGAACCGGAAGTAGAGGTGGGCAGGGAAACTGTTATCTGCGGTCCTTCTTACCTCAGGGGAAAAACTAAAATAGGACAAAACTGTTACGTGGGGCCTTTCT
>Ga0256837_1001623_pt1 | contig 15237 bp, 12 predicted proteins | sample 4562384metaG_FD_185976 | JGI IMG/M metagenome (GOLD analysis project Ga0256837, IMG submission 185976) | Hydrothermal vent microbial communities from Guaymas Basin, Mexico - 4561-384 | ecosystem: Environmental > Aquatic > Marine > Hydrothermal vents | place: Mexico: Guaymas Basin | collected... | reverse complement strand
GATAAAAGTGTAAAACAACGATTTCATTTGTGTTTATATGCCAAAAATGATGAGGGTTATAAAAATTTAATGTATCTTAGTTCACAAGCTTATATTAATGGATTTTATTATTATCCACGGATTAATAAAAAACTTTTAAGAGAAAACTCTGCTGGATTAGTTTGTTCATCTGCTTGTTTGCAAGGTGAGGTTAGTTGGCATCTAAATTTAAGCGAAAGAAATGTTAAAAATGGTGCAAAAGGATACGAAAGAGCCAAAGAGGTAGCTTTAGAATATAAAGAAATTTTTGGTGATGATTTTTATTTGGAGCTTATGCGTCATGGAATTAATCATCAATATAATATAGATAAACAGTTAATAAGGCTTTCTTTAGAAACTGGAATTAAAATTGTTGCCACAAATGATACACACTATCTTCATCAAACTGATGCAGAAGCTCATGAAGCTTTTATGTGTATTGCGATGAATAAACTTTATGATGACCCAAATCGTATGCGTCACTCTGTGCATGAATTTTATTTTAAAACAGCAGAAGATATGGCAAAACTTTATGAAGATATTCCAGAAGCAATTGAGGCAACACAAGAGATAGCAGATAAGTGTAATTTAGAGATAAAACTAGGAAATCCAACTCCACCAAATTTTAAATTTACTCAACAAAAAGCAAAAGATGCAGGTTTAGAATTAATTAATTCTGATGAATATAACTTAGAAAATGATATTATTTTATTTAATTATGAGTGTAAAAAAGGGCTTGAAAAACGCTTAAAAATTGTTCCATTAGAGAAACATAAAGAGTATAGAGATAGACTGCAAGTTGAGATGGATATTATTAATAATATGAAATTTCCTGGATATATGCTTATTGTTTGGGAATTTGTGGATAAAGCTAAACAGATGGGTATTCCAGTTGGCCCTGGCCGCGGATCGGCAGCAGGTTCCCTTGTAGCATATTCTCTTGAAATCACAGATATTGACCCTATCCCTTATGGTTTACTTTTTGAGAGATTTTTAAATCCTGAGAGAGTATCTATGCCTGATATTGATATGGATTTTTGTCAAAGCCGTAGAGGAGAGATTCTTGATTATGTTGTAGAAAAATATGGACGACATAATGTCGCTCAAATTATTACTTTTGGTAAACTTATGGCAAAAGGTGTAATTCGTGATGTAGCAAGAGTTCTTGATATGCCTTATTCAAAAGCTGATGCGATGGCAAAACTTATCCCTGATGAGCTCGGGATTGACCTTAAAAATTCTTACGAAAAAGAGCCTAAGCTAAAAGAGTTAGTTGAAAATGATCCTCAAGCAAAAAGGGTTTGGAAATATGCTCTGGCTCTTGAGGGGTTAAATAGAAATGCAGGAACTCACGCTGCTGGAGTTGTAATTAGCAATGAAGAGCTTTGGAAAAAAACACCTCTGTTTAAACCAACTGGACTTGATACCCTTGCAACGCAATATAGTGGAAAATATGTTGAGGATGTGGATTTAATTAAATTTGACTTTTTGGGGCTTAAGACACTTACTGTTATCGAAGAGGCAAATAAATTAATTGAGAAACGCCATGGTAAACGGATAGATTTTATTGTCGAAGATGTAAATGATAAGGGTGTGTATGATTTAATCTCAACAGGAGATACAATTGGACTATTTCAAATAGAATCAGCTGGAATGCAAGATCTTAATGCAAGGCTTAAACCAAATAATTTTGAAGATATTATTGCCGTTCTTGCTCTTTATCGCCCAGGACCAATGGAGTCTGGAATGCTTGATGATTTTGTGGAAAGAAAACATGGACGAGCGGAGATAACTTATGTTTTTAAAGAGCTTGAGCCAATTTTAAAGCCAACTTATGGGGTGATTGTATATCAAGAACAAGTTATGCAGATTGTTCAAACTATTGGTGGATTTAGCCTTGGTGGGGCAGATTTAGTTCGTAGAGCAATGGGAAAAAAGATTAAAGAGGAGATGGATAAACTTCAAAATCAATTTGCAGATGGAGCTGTTAAAAAAGGTCATGATAGACAAACAGCAATGGAACTCTTTGATTTAATTGTGAAGTTTGCTGGATATGGTTTTAATAAATCTCACTCTGCTGCTTATGCACTAATCACATTTTATACCACATTTTTAAAAAAATATCATCCAACAGATTTTATGTCAGCACTTTTAACACTAGAAAAAGATAATACTACAAAAGTTGTAAAATATGTAGATGAAGTAAAACGGATGGGATTAGAGCTTTTGCCACCTGATATTAATCAATCTGATTTGGTATTTTCTCCAAATGATGATAATAACGCAATTTTATTTGGAATGGGTGCAATGAAAGGAGCAGGTGATATTGCTATTAAAAGTATAATTGCTAGTAGAGATGATGGTGGAGCATTTAAAGATTTAAGCGATTTTGTAAGTAGAATTGATTCTAGTAAGGTAAATAAACGGGTAATTGAGGCTTTAATTAAAACAGGAGCATTTGATTCATTTGGATATACAAGAAAAGCGATGCATACAAATTTAGAATATATTGTGGAGTGTGCAGGAAAAGCAACTCAAGCAAAAAAACAAGCAGTTGGTTCTTTATTTGGTGATGATGAGGATCTTATTAAAATAGAGGTTAAGATAGATAATATAGAGGAGTATAAGCCTTTGGAGATTCTTGAATTTGAAAAAGACTCTTTGGGCTTTTATGTATCGGGACATCCTCTTGATGAATATAGAGATAAACTTAGCGAGATAAATTATAATTTAAGCTCTGAAATTCCTGATTTAGCAGATGGTTCTGAAGCACTTATTATTGGAAAAATTGAGTCTATTACAGAAAAAATCTCTAAAAAAGGAAATAAATTTGGGATAGCCAATATTATGGATTTGCATGGAAATATTGAATTGATGCTATTTGAAAATAGACTTAAAGAGTTAGAAGAGGATTTTGATACCACTAAACCAATTGTATTTAAAGTAAGAATTAGCAAAGATGATAACTTTACAAGAATGAATATCTTGCAAATTAAAGCTCTAAAAAATGCAAAAAAGACCAAAATAAAAGTATTAAAGGAGGAAAAATATACCCCTGTAATAGAAGATTTACCACCTTTGATATTATCACTTAATTTAATGCCTGATTCTAAAATTGTAGAAGAGCTATTTTGCCTTGCACAAAAACATACAGGCAATCGCCCTTTAGAGCTTCATATCAAATCAAAACTAGCAGATGTGATAATTGAGTCACAACTAAGAGTTAGTGATTTAATAGTTGAAAATGCAAAGGAGATTGGAGTTTATGCTATAACTCAGCCATAACTTTTTTTGCAATTGCAATTGTTTCTTCAATCATCTCATCAGTTGTTGCTGTTGAGATAAATCCAGTTTCATAAGATGAACATGCGAGATATACACCTTTATTTAGCATCTTTCCATGAAATAAAGCAAATTTTTCTGTATCATTAGCCATTGCATCATCAAAGTTCATCACTTTTTTATCGCTAAAGAAAAATCCAAACATAGAACCTCTAGTATCTGTAACAAAAGGGATATTTAGATCATCGGCAATTTGTTGAAATCCTTGCATAAGTCTATCTGCTCTTGAAGATAAAGTATCATAAATTTCAGGATTAGCCTTTAACTTTTTAAGAGATGCAAGACCAGCACTCATGGCAATTGGGTTTCCACTTAAAGTTCCTGCTTGATATACTGGACCCTCAGGAGATAATGAAGACATAATTTTAGCACTTGCTCCAAATGCACCAACAGGCATTCCAGCTCCAATAACTTTACCTAGCGTTACAATATCAGGTCTAACTTTGCTAATCCCTTGAGAACCAGTTAAAGATGCTCTAAATCCACTCATAACTTCATCAAAAATCAGTAAAGCACCATTTTTATCACATAGTTCTCTAATCTGTTCTAAAAACTCTTCAGTAGCAGGAACAAGACCCATATTTCCAGCAATTGGCTCAATAATAATTGCTGATATATCATCGCTATCTTCAAAACATTTCTCTACACTTTTTATATCATTATAAGTTGCTAAAAGTGTATGTTTTGTTAAATCTGATGGAACACCAGGGCTACTTGGGCTTCCAAAAGTAACTGCACCACTACCAGCTTGAACTAAAAGTGAATCACTATGACCATGATAACATCCTGCAAATTTGATAATATCATCTTTGCCAGTTACACCTCTTGCAAGTCTGATTGCACTCATTACAGCTTCTGTTCCACTGCTTACAAATCTAATTTTATCAATGCTATCAAACATATCAACAATTTCTGAGGCAAGGTCTGTTTCTGTTGTTGTAGGGGCTCCAAAGCTTAAACCATTTTTTACACTTTTCTCAACTGCTTGTTGAATATCCTTGTCACAATGACCAAAAATAAGTGGACCCCAACTTTGAACAAAATCTATATATCTATTTCCATCAATATCTATAAGGTAACCACCTTTGCCTTTCTCTATAAACGGAGGAGTTCCACCAACACTAGAGAATGCTCTAACAGGAGAATCAACTCCACCAGGGATTACACCATAAGCTTCTTTAAATGCTTTTATACTATTATCAAATTTCATTAACTATAAACTCTCTTTTGCTTTTGTAAGAGCTTCTATAACTGCATCAATATTCTCTTTTGGAAGATGTACTTTCCAATCTGGCTCATTTGATTCTGCTTTTAAAGATATTCCAATACTTGCCACACTTGCACTATCTTTTCCATAAGGTTCAGACACTATATTTACTGTAATTTTTCCATTTTTTGTACCATTTAAAGTCATTGTTGTTATCTCTGTTATACTACTCATTTTTAACTTCCTTTATATTAATAATTTTTATATTATCATAATGTAACACAAAATAAGATAAAATCTATTTAACTATTTTGAGGAGATTTATGTGAGTGTAGAGATTATATCATCAATAGATGAATTGGGTTTAGTATATAGTTATCTTAACGATAATTTAGAAGATAATAGTATTATTTTTTTAAATGGTGATTTGGCATCTGGAAAGACCACTTTAACATCTTATATTGTAAAAGCAAAAAACCTTAGTGATGGTGCTACTTCTCCCACATTTTCACTTCAAAACTCTTATGATGATAAGTTATTTCATTATGATTTATATCGTAAAAGTTATAATGAATTTATGGAAATGGGACTTTTTGAGGAGTTTGAAAAGAGTGGCTGGCATATTGTTGAATGGGGTAGTGATAGCTTACAAGAGTTTTTACAGAGTGCTGGTTATAATCTTATAACTATAGATATTACACCTTTAAAAGATAAACGAAAATATATTATAAAGAGAGACTAATTGCATACTTTACAAGCTAATAATCTATCTAAAGTTATAAAAACAACTCAGATAGTTCATAATATTTCTATTAGTATTAAATCAAAAGAGGTGGTTGGATTACTAGGTCCAAATGGAGCAGGGAAAACAACAACTTTTTATATGATATGTGGACTAACTGACGCAACTGATGGGACAATTTTTTTAGATAAAAGAGATATTACAACTCTTCCATTAACCTCTCGTGCAAAATTAGGTATTGGTTATCTTCCACAAGAATCTAGTATATTTAAAGATTTAACAGTTGAAGATAATATGCTAATAGCAGCAGAAGCATTTGGAATTAATAAAGATAAAATTAAAGAGAGAATAGATAAGTTATTAGAACTATTTAGTATTAAATCTATACGACATAGAGAAGGTTTTAGACTTAGTGGAGGAGAAAGACGAAGGGTAGAGATAGCAAGAGCATTAGTAGCGGAGCCAAAATTTTTACTTCTTGATGAACCCTTTGCAGGGGTTGATCCTATTGCAGTATTGGATATTCAAAATATTATTAAACAGCTTATTGATTTAGATATGGGTATTTTGATAACTGATCATAATGTAAGAGAAACACTTGATATTTGTGATAGAGCTTATGTTATGAGAGCAGGGGAGATGTTGGCTTTTGGTTCATCAGATGAGATAAAACAAAATGCTAATGTAAGAAAATATTATTTAGGTGAAAATTTTTCATTTTAAGGATTTTTACATGATTAAATTAATCTAAATTATTGTACAATATAAAAAATAAATGACTGGTGGTCAGTCATTAAAAGGAAAATTATGGCAATTATAGTAGATAAAGTACAAAAAAAACGAGATATAACACTCTCTTGTAAGGATTTAATTGTTCAAAATGGTATCAAAAATTTAACAATTTTAAAAATTACATCAACAGCTGGTATATCTAAGGGCAGTTTTTATGATTATTTTAAAAATAAAGAGGAGATATTATTTGAACTTGTAAATATTTTAATGAAGAAACATAATAAAATCAAAGAAGAGAAGCTTTTAGATGTAGTATTGGTAAAAGATAAAGTAAAGATATTTTTTGATTTTTTTTATAGAGAAGAAGATAGTGAATTAAGAGAGATTTATAAAGATTTTATCTATATATCTTTGATTACTCCAAGTGACGAGATTATAGAATTTCAAACTCAGTGTGCTAATGAGTATTATTTTTGGATGCAAGATATTATTCAAAATGGGATTGATACAAATGAGATAATACCAGAGGTAAATAATCTGTTTAAAGGTTTTTTTGCAACAATAGAGGGGTTATTTTTATCTAGTATTACTACAAGTACAATTGATAATTTAGAAGATGAGATAAATCTATATATAGATACAATATTTAAACTTATTGAGGTAAAAAAATGAAAAAGTTACTACTAATTTTAATAATTCCATTAGCTCTTTATAGTGATAATCTAAAAAGTATGATAAGTTATGCGTCAAAACATAATAATTTAGTAATTGCTAAAAATTTTACAAGTGAATCCAAAAAAGCTGAACTTGATGCTGTGAGTAGAAGTGCTTATCCCACTATTGATATGGGTGGATTTTATCAAAATACCAATGAGAAAAATTTTGGAATGACTGGAGTTATGAGTTCTGCTTATGCTAAAATAGGTTTTGATATTTATGATGGTGGAGTAAGAAAAGCTATTAAAAAGCAAAAGAGATATGAACTTATCTCATCAAAATTTGAAAAAGATGCTTTTGGAAAATCTTTAGGATTAAGTATTATTCAAGATTATTTTAATATAAAAAATATAAACTCATCTCTAAATGCATTACATCAACAAAATAGATTATTAAAAGCTCAATTAAAACGAGTTAAAAAATTTGTAGATGCATCTTTGGCAACAAATGATGATATTTATAAATTACAATCTGCTTATGATATGAATCAATATAGTATAGAATCTCTAAAATTTGATAAGTTATCACTATTAAAGTCATTAGAACTTAAGGTAAATAGAAAAGTAAAAAATATTGGAAATTCAAGATTTAAAAAGATGAGAGTAAAATTTCAAATAGATGATAATATTAAGGCTTTAAAATCAAAACAAAAGGCTATGTTGGCACAAGCAAAATCAATAAGTAATAATTATAATCCAAAAATTAGAGTAGAAGATAGTTATAGCGTTTATGATTATGGACAAAGTGATTTAACACATCCTGAGGGAGTTGATAATCAAAATAAACTTGTAGTTACTATGAATATAAGAGTGTTTGATAATAAATCAATTGAGACAAATAAAGTAGCGATTTTAAGAGCTAAAGATGGCTTGAATGAGCAGATAAATTATAATATAAATCAACAAAAGATGCTATTTAAATTAGCAAAATCAAGAATAAATACCACAAAGAAGAGAATTAAAAGTGCAAAAAGTGCATTAAAATCAGCAGATAGCACTTATGAGATTATAGAAGAAAAGTATAATGCAGGACTTACAGATAATATAGCTTATCTTGATGCATTAAGCCAAAAAACAAATGCAAAAGCTTTGTATCATAGCTCGTTAAATAGCCTTGAGATAGCTTATGGAATTTATTACTATTACGCAGGAAAAAATATTAGGAGATATATAAAATGAGAAAATTAATTATAATTATAGCTATGTTAATGGCTAATTTAAGTGCAAATGATATTTACGCATCATTTAATATTGAGGCGGATAAAAATGCAAATTTAGCATTTATTAGCAGTGGTATTGTGGAAAAAGTTTTGGTAGATGTATCAAGTGAAGTGAAAAAAGATGATATAATAGCAATATTAGAAAATAGTGATTTAAAGGCGATGTTAGAGGTATCTAAAACTGCTCTAAAATATGCCAAAAAAGATTATAATAGACAGTTGAAAGTCAAAAAGATTATAGATAAATCACAGTTTGATAAATATGCTTTTAAATATGAAAATGCAAAAGCACAACTAAAATATCAAGAAGCACTTTTTAATAAAACCATCTTAAAAGCTCCATTTGATGGTGTAATTTATGAAAAATTAGTTGAAGTTGGAGATGCAATAAGTGGAATGATGTTAAAAACTATTTTAAAAATTCAAAGTAAAAGTGAAAGAAAATTGGTTTTAACATTTGATCAAAAATATTGGAAAAGTGTAAAAATAGGACAAACTTTTACTTATAGTGTTGATGGTGATAAACAAAAATATAAAGCTAAAATATCAAAAATATACCCTTTTGCGAATAGTAAAAATAGAAAGATAAAAGCAGAAGTTGAGGTTGATGGATTTATGGTTGGATTGTTTGGTGATGGGTATATCTCTATAGTTAAATAAAATTGCTTAAAAATTAAGTAATTTCTCACTTTATCTACTATTAAAATAGCAGACCTCTGAGTGAGATGGATATGAAGTAAAAGATTTACAAATAGTTACACAATATAACACAAGGATAAAAGATGTTAAAAGGGTTAAAAAATTATATTACGATGATATTAGTTGCTGTATTAGTTACAGTTTCTGGGTATTTTATATATATTAAAATAAATGCTAAAGAGTTGCCACAGGGTTTAATAGCTAGTAGTGGTAGGATTGATGGAGATTTGATTTTAATCAATACAAAATACCCTGCAAGGGTAGAAAATATTTTTGTAAAAGAGGGCGATAAAGTTGAAGAAAATCAGATAGTAGCTAAACTTGTCTCAAATGAATTTTTAAGTCAATATAAAGGTTTGGATGAAGCGATAAATTCTATAAAAGATGAAAAACTATCATTTGAACAAACTATAGAGGGTTCACAAATGGAGCTAAAACTTTTAGAAAAAACTCTTCCAAATTTGGTAAAGATAAAACAAGATGATTTAAATACCATTAAAAAAACTTTGCATAGTATGGAGTTGAAAATCCAAACTGCAAATTTTAATTGTGAACAGTGTGAAAGAGATTATAAAAGATATAAAAAACTTTATAAAACAAAAACTATATCTCCTGAAAAATTTGAACTTGTGGAACTGAAATATAAAACTACAAAAAAAGAGATAGAATCACTAGAAGTAGAAAGATTAAAACTTTTAAGTTCTGTTAATATTGGAAAAACTTCTTTACAGATACAAAAAGATAATTTAAAAAAGATAGATATTTTAAAACAAAATATTAAAGCATCACAAACTAAACTAAAATCAATTAAGAGTAAAATAAGACAATTACAAGCTAATAAAGGTGAAGTAAAAGCTATGATAGATGAGCTAACTTTAAAATCACCAATAGATGGTTTTGTAATAGAAAAAATTGCAAATAAAGGTGAAGTTGTAGCTGGTGGTATGGGAGTTGTAACTTTAAGTGATACAAATAGTTATTATCTAAAACTTTTTATAGATACAATCAATAATGGTAAAATGAAAATAGGGGATAATGCTGTTATATTTTTAGATTCTAATCCAAATAGAGCTATAAAAGCAAAAGTGGTTCGTATAGCCCAAAAAGCAGAATTTACACCAAAAGAGGTAAGTGTAAGAAGCGATAGAATTCAAAGAGTCTATGCTGTTCGTTTAAAACCTCTTAAATATGACCCAATTTTAAAACTTGGTATTCCTGCTATTGGAATTATTGGTGCTGATGGAACAAAATTACCAAACTCTTTAGATGAAATTCCTGAGATATAAGTATGCTAGAAGTAAAAAATTTAGCTGTATCTCATAAAAAAAAGATAGCTATTAAAAACTTAAACTTTAAAGTAAATGATGGAGAAATTCTAGGTTTCATCGGAGCAGATGGAGCTGGAAAAAGTTCAGCATTAAATGCTATAGCAGGAGTGATAAAATTTAATGGGGAGATAATCTATAATGACTTTAGCTATAAATCACCCAAAGAGGCAGAAAAAATTAAGTTAAATATTGGATATATGCCTCAAGGAATTGGACTTGTTTTATACAAAACTTTAACCATAAAAGAGCATTTGGATTTTTTTGCAGATATTAGAGATATAAAGATAGATAAAGAATTTTTAGAGTACAAAAATCATCTTTTATCTATGGCGGGACTTGAAAAGTTTTTAGATAGACGAGCTGGTGATTTAAGTGGGGGTATGATGCAAAAACTATCCCTTGTTTGTACTATGCTTCACCGTCCTAAGCTTTTAATTTTGGATGAACCAACTACTGGAGTTGATCCATTAAGTAGGATCGAACTTTGGGAAATTTTACAACAGAGTACAAAAGAGTTTAATACTATTTCAATAATTACTACTGCATATATGGGTGAAGCCTCAAAGATGGATAATATTTTACTTTTCGATGAGGGTGAGATTATAGCTAGAGGAAATTCAGAGCAACTTATAGAGGAGATTAAACCTTTTGTTTATAAAAAAATAGAAACTAATCAAAAGTATATTAAAGTTCTTCCAAAACTCGGAATTGGTGCTTTAGCTCCAACTTTAGGTGAGGCTGAAGCCATCACTTCCGATGAATTCCATAAAAAATCTATTACAATATCTGATACCACATACTGCTTGGAAAATTTAGAGATTGAATATCAAGAACCAACATTAGAATCACTATTTTTTGTAAATGCTTTAAAAAAAGATAGATTATTACCAAAGTTACAAATTGCCAAATCTAAAGAGAGTATAGATAAAAATATTATTGTGATGAAAGCTAGTAAAATTACTAAAAAATTTGGTAATTTTTATGCAAATAGAGATGTAGATTGTGAGCTAAAAAGTGGTGAGATTTTAGGACTTTTAGGGGCAAATGGAGCAGGAAAAACCACATTTATAAAAATGCTTTTAGGTTTACTTCCTCTTGATGGTGGAGAGTTGGAACTTTTTGATAAAAAAATCAAAAATAGTGAAGATAGAAATAAGCTGAAATCTCAAATAGGTTATGTTAGCCAACACTTTGCTCTTTATGATGATATGACTGTTAAAGAAAATATGATGTTTTTCGCATCTATTCATAAAATTGATGCTAAAAAATCTGCACAACTTATAGATAGTTATTCAAAAGAGTTAGGATTTGAAAAATATTTAAATGAGATGCCAAAAAGTCTGCCACTAGGTATCAATCAAAGGTTTTCTTTAGCTGTTTCTATTTTACACGAACCAAAAGTTCTGTTTCTTGATGAACCTACAAGTGGAGTTGATGCTATTGCTAGAGCCCAATTTTGGGAACTTTTAAAAGAGTTGAAAAATAAAAGAGGTATATCTATACTGATTACCACGCACTATATGAGTGAAGCCGAATTTTGTGATAGAGTGGTTTTACTCAAAGATGGAGAAAAAATTGCTGATGATAAGGTTGAAAATTTTTATAAAAAATTTCCAGATGCAAAAAGTTTTGAAGAGATTTTTTTGGAGTATTTTAGATGAGATTAAGAATTATAAAAGCCTATTTTCTAAAAGAGATGATAGAGCTAATAAGAACAAAAATGATAATGATGCCTTATGTTATGCCACTTTTAATTGTAATAATATTTGGTTATGGTATAAAAATGCAAGTAACAGGTGTAAGAACGCTAATACTTGATAATGATGATTCACAAATATCAAGAAAATTGATACTTAAATTTGAACACTCAAAATATTTTACAACAACAGTTAAAAATATAAATGAAAAAGATGCACTAAAAGAGATAAAAAAGGCAAATATTGATGCTGTTATTATTATACCATCATCGTTTGAAAAAAACTCTCTAAAAGGGATAAAAACTGAAATTGGTGTTTTTATAGATGCCTCTTTTCCCTCTCGTTCAACTACGATGAGTAACTATATTCAAGGTGTTATTTTAGATTTGGCAAATGATTTTCATATAGATAGTAGTGGAGTAATAAATATAAATACAAGAAATCTTTTTAATCAAGCCCTAAGAGATGAGGAGATGATAGTACCTGGACTTATTGGTATGGTGTTGCTTATTAGTCCTTCAATTTTAACAGCACTAATAATAGCAAAAGAGAAAGAAGAGGGGACTATTTTTAACTTTTACTCTTCTCCTGTTTCAAAAGGGGAATTTTTAGTAGCAAAATTATCAGCTATATTTTTTCTTGTATCAATAGCTATATTTATAATCTTTTTAGTAGCTTCCTATCTTTTTGATTTACCATTTAGGGGAAGTTTCTTTCTATTTTGGTTAGCTAGTGAACTATATGTATTTACAGCACTTGGTTTTGGACTATTGGTATCAATCATATCATCATCTCAAATTATCGCTATTATCGTTACGCTTATGCTTACTATTATCCCTGCTTTTATGTATTCAGGGATGATTATGCCAATTAGTTCTATGAGTGGAGAAGCTGCTCTTACTGCCCATATTTATCCTGTAATGTATTATAACCACATCATCTATGATACCTTTTTAATTGGGCAAGGATTTAATTCGCCTACAAATATTTTATATTTATTGATACTATTTTCTTATGGAATTGTACTTTTTCTATTAGGTTTATTGTTTCTTAAAAAGGAGATAAAGTGAAGATATTTATCACAATATTGTTAAAAGAGTTAATAAGTTTTTTTCGCTCTTTTGGTTTAGTTATTTTAGTAATATATTTTTTTACAGTAGAGGTTTATGTAGCAGCAAATGGTATGGAGATAGAGGCAAAGAATGTTGCAATTGGTGTTATAGATAAAAGTGCAGGAGGAATTAGCAAAAAGATTTTATCAAATCTACATACACCTGAGTTTCAAACTCCAAAATTTTATAAATCTCAAAAAGAGTTAAGTGATGCCATTTACAATAAAGATATTATGGTTGGTATGATTTTTGATGAACAATTTGAAAAAGATTATTATAAAAAACTAAATCCAACTATTAATATACTTATAGATAGCACAACAGCATCACAAAGCTTAATGGCAATAGGCTATATTCAAAATATTGTAATGAAGTTTAATAACTTAAAACTTCCCGTTGAACTTAAAATGCACAAACTTTTTAATCAAAATGCCGATACAGGACTTTTTATGGGGGTAAGTGAACTTTTATCTGTTATCACTCTGCTTACAACTATTTTAACCGCTATCGCTTTTGTAAAAGAGAAAGAGAGTGGTACTTGGGATATTATGCTTTTAATGCCTGTTAATCCTAAAATAATCATCTTGGCAAAATCTTTATCTCAAATCATTATTATTATGATTGGCGTTTTTATAAGTGTTGGATTAATTCTCTTTCATTCCCTAAATGTTCCAATAAACGGAAATCTTTTGAATTTTTTTATACTTACATTTTTTTATGTTGCCACTACTGCTGGTATTGGTCTATTTATCGCAGCAGTTTCAAAGGATATTATGCAGATATCTCAACTCTCTATTGTCATTATGATGCCAATAATATTTTTAAGTGGAGCATGGACACCAATATATGCTATGCATCCTCTACTTCAATATCTATCTAAATTAGCTCCATTAAGTTACTATATAGAAGGATGTGAAAGTATATTTTTTAGAGGTACTGAATTTATAGATTTATTGCCTTATTTTGGAGGAGTGTTGATTTTAGGTGTTATTCTTTATTCATATGGATTTAGAAAAATTGGAAAATTATTTTGATGAATAAAAATAAAAAGGTACTATGTTATGAAAAATAAACAGATAGGATTTATAGAAGCATTTAGTATAGGTGTTGGTGGCATGGTTGGTGGAGGAATTTTCGCTGTTCTTGGACTTACCATCGAACTCTCTAAAGGTGCTGCACCAATAGCTTTTGCTATTGCTGGATTTATCGCTCTTGTTACAGTTTACTCTTATGTAAAGTTGTCACTCAGGTACCCTAGCGAGGGTGGAACCATAGAGTTTATCATTCAAGCATTTGGTAATGGACTCTTCTCATCCTTGGTAAACACTACGATGCTTGTGAGTTATATCATAATGCTTGCTCTTTATGCCTTTGCTTTTGGAAGTTATGGTTCGGCTCTCTTTACTGGTGGTGATGTTGAATGGATTCACAAATCTTTAGCAGCAGGTGTTATTGCACTATTTACTATTATTAATCTTCTCGGTGCTTTTATGACAGGAAAGGCTGAAGATATAATGGTGTTTATAAAATTAGCAATTTTGTTAATTTTTGTAGGAGTAGGATTTTTTAGTATTGATTGGACACATATGGCAACTACAGAGTGGATGCCACTTCCTTCAGTATTAACTGGTGGTTTGATGATATTTGTAGCCTATGAAGGGTTTGAGTTAATTGCAAATACAGCAAGAGACATCAAAGAACCAGAAAAAAATCTACCTCGTGCTTATTATGCATCAGTCATCTTTGTAATAATTTTATATATTCTTATCGCTATGGTTGCTGTAGGAAATCTTAGTTTTGAGCAAGCAGCTTCTTCAAAAGATTATATTTTAGCAGTAGCCGCTGAACCATTTTTTGGTCATGCTGGATTTATTATTATAGGAGTTGCAGCTTTACTCTCAACTGCATCAGCCATCAATGCTACTATTTATGGTGGAGGGCGTACTGCATATCTTATTGCAAAACATGGTGAGATACCTGAGAGTTTTGAAAAAAAAATCAAGAATGGTTTTGAGGGGATGATTATCATAGGATTACTAGGTATTATCGTTGCAACTCTATTTAATGTTGATAATATCTCTGTAGCAGGGAGTTTAGGTTTTTTACTTGTTTTTGGACTGGTAAATTTAGCAAATTTTAAACTTTATAAAGAGACAGGTGGTAATCGTTTCATTTCAGGACTTGGAACACTTTTATGTTTTACAGCAGTCATAGTTTTAGTAGGTTACAATGCTATTCATATGCCACAATCTTTATTAACTAGTACAATACTTATATTGATAGTTGGACTTTTTAATGTTGTTTATAATAAATTTAGAAAAAAATCAGAATTTATTGCATCATTTATGGATAAACGATTAAAGAAAGAAGAGACAAATTAATAGTTGAGGATGGTAGATGAATAAAAATATATATTACTTAGGA
>Ga0256837_1001622_pt1 | contig 15241 bp, 11 predicted proteins | sample 4562384metaG_FD_185976 | JGI IMG/M metagenome (GOLD analysis project Ga0256837, IMG submission 185976) | Hydrothermal vent microbial communities from Guaymas Basin, Mexico - 4561-384 | ecosystem: Environmental > Aquatic > Marine > Hydrothermal vents | place: Mexico: Guaymas Basin | collected... | reverse complement strand
ACTAATATATCATTTATTACTTGCTCCTCATTAATATAAGAGAAGGAAAGATAAATTTCTTTGTTTTTCATTTTGATGGAAACTGATTGAATTTTTTTATCCAACACTTTAGCATCTTTAATTATCTTTCCAATATAAAAATATCTCATTTTACTATCTAAGTTTATTCCGATAAGATTCTTTTTTGTACTCCAACTATTCGTATCTAATGGGATAGAGTAGTTTGTTAGTTCAGAAATTTTTCTTGGTTTTGGTATTTTAGGCATACCTGTATATTTATTGGGATTAGATTTATAGTCTTTTATAGCTTTGAAATAGTTATTAAAATCTTTTTTAAATCGTCTTAAGACCATAACTAAATTATGAATTTTTAGTTTTCTTCCAATTTTCAATAGGCTTTTATATAGCTCATTATCTTTATATTTATTTTTAATATAATGAATTTTTATTTGCTTTTTTATACTTCCTGCTGTATCACCAATACAAGCTCTAATTATTTCATAATCTAAGAAATATCTATAATCAGAATCCTCTTTTTTGAATAAATCTGTTACTAAGATAGTAATAATATTTTGCCAATGTTTATATTCATATATATAATTAAAAAGATAACTTTTATCATTATTATTGTTTACTCTTATCTCAAAAGTTCCCTCAATTTCAGGCTTTACTTTTGCTAAAAGTAGATTAATTTCTTGATTCATCTTTTAACTTTTCTTTTTAAATCATTATATATTAAAAAAATAGATTTGTCAATGGTTATCTCTATATTTATATAGCTCTTAAGCTAACAGTTCGTTGCCTCTACTAATTAATATGGATTTTCTCCATTATAATTTCCTGCAGGACTATAACGACAAACTACAATAGTTCCACCTTTCCAATCTCCTTGTTGAAATACTGCACTAGCACAACCTAATTGTGTACTTTTTTTCCAAATAATTTGAGTATAATGTCCTGTTTCACTTTTAAATCCATTACCATAAGTATAATCTTTCTTTTCCCCATACCACATATCAGTAGCTTTTGTGTAACTCAAAGAAGTTGAAGATATTGCTAAATTTTCACCATATAATCTTTGAGAGTCATGTTCCATTACACCTTTAGCACCTAAAGTATCTGCGTATGATTGTGCTGACTTCTCAATTTCATTACTCCAACTCATAGGTGCATCTGTAAAGACTTCAGCTCTTATTTCATTATGTCGATTTATAACAGCTGTTACATCTGAAGATACAACTTCTTTAGGCTTAACTTCCTCTTTAGTAGTATTAGATTCTTTAGGCTTAACTTCCTCTTTAGTAGTATTAGATTCTTTAGGCACAACATCTTCTTTCGTAGTATTGGATTCTTTAGGTACAACCTCTGTTTTATCTCCTAGTCCAAATTTATTAAGAGCTTCTAACTTACTCTCTTCTGTTCCATCTACTTCTCTCATAATTGCTTTAGCATCAGAAACATTTGATAACCCTTTATCTGCAAATGCTAGTCCAACAGCTGTTTTATTATCTAAGATAGTTTTATCATTATCTTTAGCTCCATTTGTAACAGCTAAAATAAATACAGATGAAGCAATCTTACCACTCTCTAATTCACCTCTCCAATAATCTTGTCCATCAATTTTTGGCTCTCGTTTAAATAAATTATTATATATTGCGACAATAAAATTATCTAAATCCGAAACTTCACCATATAAATCTTTAGTCTCTGGTTGATCAAAAAAACTACTCGCTATATCTTCTAATGGCGATGCTGTATTAACCCAATAATTTAATCCAGCACTATCTGGAGCTCTATCAAATGTAGCAACATACAATCTTGTTACATTATCTTTTGTTGCTACAGTAGCATTTAAGCCAACAGCCATTAGTAATAATAAAATTAAAACCCTAATCTTCATACTAACTCCTTTTTTTAAATTTATATATTATATAAAAATTTAGATATACTTCATATTAAATTTAATAATAAAGAGCTTTTATATGACAAATATTATATTATGTGGTGGTAGTGGAACTAGACTTTGGCCAATTAGTAGAGCATTAATGCCTAAACAATTTATTAAACTTTTTGATAATAAATCACTATTTCAGTTAACTGTAGAGAGAAATCAATCAGAATGTAGTAACTTTTTAATTGTATCAAATGCTGAACAGTACTTCTTAGCTTCAGATCAAATGGGTGATCTTGACATTGATAAAGAACATCAAGATAGTAAATTTTTATTAGAACCTGTAGGTAGAAATACAGCTCCTGCAATCGCGTTAGCATGTTTTGCACTAGATAAGGAGGAGATTGTGTTAGTCACTCCTTCAGACCATTTAATTAAAGATGAAGTAGCTTACGATAAAGTTATATCAAGAGCAGTCAAATTAGCAAAAGAGGATAATCTTGTTACTTTTGGAATTAAACCAGAATTTCCAGAAACTGGATTTGGATATATTGAAGCTGATGGAGAGAGCGTTAAAGCATTCAAAGAAAAACCAGATGAACAAACAGCTAAAGAGTATTTAGAAGCAGGTAACTACTATTGGAATAGTGGTATGTTTGCTTTTAAAGCAGGTATATTTTTAGAAGAGTTAGAGAAGTATTCTCCAGAGATATATAATACTAGTAAACATGCATATATAAATGCAAATAATGAAGATATGATTAGAGTCCTTCATAAAGATATGGCAAATATCCCTGAAGATAGTATAGATTATGCTGTTATGGAAAAAAGTGATAAAGTTAAAGTTGTTTCTAGTCAAATTGGTTGGAGTGACTTAGGAAGCTTTGATGCTTTATCAGAAGAGTATGAGAAAGATGAAAATGGGAATACTATAGATAGTAATCTAATTGCTATGAATTCTAAAGAGAATTTTGTATATACAAGCAATAGAATGGTAACTTTAGCTGATGTAGATGATTTAATTGTGGTTGATACTCCTGATGCACTTTTGGTTAGTAAAAAGGGTAGTTCACAAAAAATAAAAGATATAGTTCAAGAGTTAAAAGGAAGAGAGAGTGAACTTCACCATATTCACTTAACAGCTCATAGACCTTGGGGAACTTATACTATTTTAGAAGAGAGCGAACACTATAAAATAAAAAGAATTGTTGTGAAACCTAGTAAGAGACTATCTTTGCAAAAACATTATCATCGTAGTGAACATTGGATTATTGTAAGTGGTACAGCATTAGTTACTGTTGGAGCAAAAGAGACTTTAGTTAAAGCAAATGAATCAACATATATACCAATGGGAGAGATTCATAGATTAGAAAATCCTGGCAAAATAGATGTAGTATTAATAGAAGCACAAGTTGGTGATTATCTAGGAGAAGATGATATAGTGAGACTGCAAGATGATTTTAAAAGAGTGTAAATGAAATATACTCTCACATCCTTATGGGCTTATAGATATTTTATTATATCTTCTATAAAAACAGAATTTCGTTCCAAATTTGCAAGAAGTAAATTTGGTGGACTTTGGATGATTTTCCACCCTTTAGCACAAGTTCTTATATATGCTTTAGTTCTATCAGCTGTATTAAAAGCTAAATTAGCAGGAATTGATAGCCAATATGCTTATGCAATATATCTAATGGCTGGAATGGTAGCATGGAATTTATTTATAGATATTGCTAGTCGCTCATTAAGCGTATTTATAGACAATGGAAATCTTATCCAAAAAATGTCATTTCCGAAATTAACTCTACCACTTATTATTATAGGTAGTTCACTAACAAACTTTATATTTTTATTTCTTGCAATGATTGTTGTATTTGGATTTTTAGGACATTTTACATCTATCGTAATATTATGGATACCTATACTCATGTTAATTACGGTAACATTAGCTATTGGAATTGGTCTTACTTTAGGAATTTTAAATGTGTTTATTAGAGATATTGGACAAATCATGACAATAATATTTCAATTTTGGTTTTGGTTGACTCCTATTGTTTACTCAAAATCTATGATACCAGAGGAGTATCAAGATCTTCTTCTATTAAATCCAATGAGTGGCATCATCGAAGGCTATCATTCTATTTTAGTATATGACAAAATGCCAAACTTAGAATTATTAATATATCCTTCTATCTTAGCTATTTTAACTTTAGGATTATCCCTATTTTTATATCAAAAATCAAATAAAGAGATGGCAGACCTATTATGAGTATATTAGAGGTAAGAAATGTTAGTAAATCATTTTTAGATTATAGCAACGAGTGGAAAAGAATATTATCTTGGTTTGGATTTAATTTTAAACCAAAAGAAGAGCATGTTATCCTCAAAAATATAAATTTTTCTATCTCAGCAGGTGAATCTATTGGGATTGTAGGACAAAATGGTGCTGGAAAAAGTACACTTCTAAAAATAATTACTCAAACTCTTAAGCCATCAAATGGAAAAATTATAGTAAATGGTAGAATATCTGCTATTTTAGAATTGGGTATGGGTTTTCATCCAGATTTAACAGGTAGAGAAAATGTTTATCACTCTTCTGGACTGATGGGATTTACACGCCCTCAAATTGATGCTGTAATAGATGAAATAGAAGATTTTGCAGAAATTGGAGATTATTTTGACCAACCAGTTAGAACATACTCTAGTGGTATGGGTATGCGTGTTGCTTTTGGAGTTGCTACAGCTTATCGTCCTGATATTTTGATAATTGATGAAGCTTTATCTGTTGGTGATGCTTATTTTCAACATAAAAGTTTTGACCGTATTAAAAAATTTCAAGATGATGGAACAACTCTACTTTTAGTATCTCATGATAAAAATGCTATTCAAGCTATATGTAATAGAGCTATATTATTAGAAGATGGTTTTATTATTAAAGATGGAAATCCCGAAGAAGTTATGGATTTTTATAATGCTATTATCGCCCAAAAAGAGAATTCAAAAGTAGAACAAAAAAGCTCAGAAAAAGGGAAAGTAGAAACTATATCTGGGACAGGTGAAGCTAATATTATAGATATTAAACTCTTAGATAATAATAATCAAGAAGTCGAATATATTAGTGTTGGAGATAGTATAAAACTAAAAGTTATTGTACATATAAATAGTAATATATCCGAATTAGTTCTAGGATATATGATTAAAGATAGATTAGGTCAATCTATCTTTGGAACAAATACACATTACTTAAAAGAGCCGATTAAAAATTTAAAAAAAGATAATCAGATAGAATATTTATTTAATTTTAATGCGAATATTGGTGTAGGTTCATACTCAATGGCTGTAGCTATTCACTCTGGAGAATCTCATATTGTAGATAATTATGAGTGGAGAGATAATGCTTTAATATTTCAAATTGCTAATCCAAATAAAAATGAGTTTATAGGAACTTCTTGGATAGCTCCAACACTAGAATATAAAATAAATTCATAAAAGGAATTATAGAATTATGAAAATTTTAATAGACCCTCAAGGGGCGCTTAGTTTAAGTAGAAACAGAGGGATTGGAAGATATACAAGAGAGTTAATAAAAGGTATCGTTCGGAATAAAAAAGAACATGATATATTAATTGTTCTCAATATGCTATTTCCTCTACAAGCTAAAGCATTTAAAAAAGAGTTTATATCTATAATTCCTGAAGAAAACTTTATACCATTTTATGGAATATCTCCAAATAATGAATTGAGTATAGAAAATGAGTGGAATAAAAAAACTTCTGAATTGATGCTAGAACACTTTATAGATAATATAAATCCAGACTTTTTTCTTATTAGTTCACTATTTGAAGGGACTGGAGACAACTCTGTAAACTCTATAAAAAGATATACAAAAAATATACCAACTGCTGTTATATTTTATGACCTCATCCCACTTATTAATCCTGCAAAATTCTTAGGTGATGAGTTAACGAATAGATGGTATAGAAGAAGAATAGAATCTCTAAGAAGAGCTGACCTTCTACTATCTATATCAAGTTCAGCACGAGATGAAGCTTTAGAGTATTTAGATTTTGATAGAGATAGAGTTATTAATATATCAACAGCAACTGATCCATCTTTTATTCCAACCAATGGAACAAAAAATATCAAAGAAAAATATAAAATAACTCGCCCATTTTTAATGCATACAAGTGCTTATGAAGAGAGAAAAAACTTTGAAGGACTAATAGAAGCTTTTTCATTTATTCAACCTGCTATTAGACTACAATATCAATTAGTTCTAGTCTGTGGATTAAGAGACGAACAGAGAGAAACTCTACAAAATCTAATAAATCATTCCCAATTAGAAGCTGATGAGGTTATTTTAACTGGCTTTGTATCTGATAAAGATTTAATTGGATTATATAGAGATAGTTATCTACTTGTGTTTCCATCTCATCATGAAGGCTTTGGACTTCCAGTATTAGAAGCTATGAGTTGTGGAACTGCTGTGATAGGTTCTAATAATAGTAGTATTCCTGAAGTAATAAATAGAGAAGATGCCCTCTTTAATCCATTTTCGGTTTTAGATATGGCAGAGAAAATAACTAGCATTATGATAGATAAAGAGTTTCATCAAGAGCTAGAGAAGCATTCATTAATTCAAGCTAAAAAGTTCAGTTGGGATAAGACAGCTATTAGAGCTATAGAAGCTATAGAAAATTTTAATGAAAATAGAGTTAAAGATAATATTTCAAGTACCTCAAATTTAATTAATGCCATTTTAGAAGATACGAAAAGTTTAGGAAAAAGTCAAGATAATTTAGCAAAAACTGCAATAGCTATAGAGAAGAATGAACAAATTATAAATTTTTACAATAGAGATATAAATAAAAAGTTAGCATGGAGAATAGAAGGACCTTTTGACAGTAGCTATAGTTTAGCTCTATTAAATAGAGAAACTGCTTTAGCATTAGATAAACTAGGACATAGAGTAGCCTTGCACTCAACAGAAGGTGGTGGAGATTTTGAACCAAATGAAGAATTCTTAAAAGTAAATCCTATAATCAATAAACTTAATCAAAATAGTTTTAATATGCCTCAAGAGAGTGTTGCTGTAACAAGCCGTAACTTATATCCTCCAAGAGTATGTGATATGAAATCTCCAATAAATATGCTTCACCATTATGCATGGGAGGAGTCAGGATTCCCTCAAGAATGGGTAGAGAATTATAATAATTGTTTATCATCTTTAACTTGTCTATCTACACATATTCAAAAGATTTTAATAGATAATGGAGTTAGAACTCCTATGTTAACATCTGGCTGTGGAGTTGACCATTGGGATAGAGTTATTGAAGATACAGATTATCGAATAGATGCTAAATCATTTAAGTTCTTACATGTTTCATCTTGCTTTCCACGAAAAGGTGCTGATATTTTATTAAAAGCTTATGGTGATGAGTTTAATAGTAATAATAATGTAAGTCTAATTATTAAAACTTTTGAAAATCCACATAATGAAATAGATAAATGGTTAGAAGATGCTAAAGAAGATAGAGATGACTTTCCAGATGTTATTATCATAAAGGAGGATTTAACTCAAGAACAACTCAAATCTATATATATTCAATCTAATGCGTTAGTTGGAGCTAGTAGGGCTGAAGGTTTTGGACTACCATTTGCAGAAGCGATGCTATCTGGATTACCTGTAATTACAACTGCTTGGGGTGGTCAATTAGATTTTTGCAATAATGATACTGCATGGCTTATAGATTATAAATTTACTAAAGCTGAAACTCATTTTAATATATCAAATTCGGTATGGGCAGAACCATCACAATCACATTTATCTAAACTTATGAGAGAAGTCTATTTATTAACACCTGAAGAGAGAGCTGTAAAACCTGCTAAAGCTAGAGAGATACTGTTAAAAGATTTCTCTTGGGAAGTAGTAGCACAAAAATTGGTAAATGCCTCATTATCATTACAATTAGAATATAGGGATAGAATACCATCTATTGGTTGGATTACTAGTTGGAATAATAAATGTGGTATAGCTTCTTATTCGGAGCATCTTATAAATTCAATAGATACAGATATTGATATATTTGCACACAAAGTAGATGAGACAGTAAAGAAAGATGGTGATAGCGTTTATAGATGTTGGAGTGCTGGAGATGGAAATAGTCTGAAAAATTTGGATAAAAAAATAGACCAAAGAGATAATGAAGTTCTTATTATTCAATTTAATTATAGTTTTTTTGATTTTACAAATTTTTATGAATTCTTGGAAAAACAGGTAAAAGATGGTAGAACAGTAATTATAATGATGCATTCAACAACCGATGCAGAAGTTACTCCACATAAGAAATTAGAATTCCTAACTCCTATTTTTTCTAAAGTTGCAAGAATTTTAGTACATAGTATTAGTGATTTAAATAGATTAAAAAATTATGGATTAATTGATAATGTTTCAATTTTCCCACATGGAATAGTTGATTGGAAATCATCAATTAAAAAAGATAAAAATAAAATATTTACTCTTGCTAGTTATGGATTCTTTTTGCCTCATAAAGGATTATTAGAATTAATAGAAACTATATTTATTATCAAACAATCTATACCAATAAAGTTAAAGATGATAAATTCTGCCTATCCTGTACCTCAATCAGAAGAGCTAATTGAGATAGCAAAGAATAAAATAAAAGAGTTGAATTTAGAAGATAATATTGAATTAATTACAGACTTCTTAAATGATAATGACTCTTTAGAGTATTTAAATAGTAGTGACTTAATCATATTTCCATATCAAGAGACAGGAGAATCATCTAGTGCATCAGTAAGATATGGACTAGCTAGTGGTAAACCTGTAGCCGTGACACCTTTAGGAATTTTTGAAGATGTGAGAGAAGCTAGTTATAAACTTTCTGGTACAATTCCACAAATGATGGCAGAGAGTATACAAGATATAATTATAGAAATAGAAAACGACACGGAAAAAGCAAAAGAACAAAAAGAAAAAAGAGAGAGATGGAAGAGCGAACATCTATATAGCTCATTAGGAAAAAGACTCTTATCTATTACAAGAGCATTATGAAAAACGAAAAGAGATAATAATGAAAAAGATAATAATCTTATTAATATTAATACAAGGATTAGCAATGAGTCAAGAAGTAGAAAAGATTTTAGTGGATGGTGTTGAAGTACCAATAATTTTTGAAAATAGTGGATATTTACCTATTATATCTATGCAAATAGTTTTTAAAAATAGTGGTGCATTATATGATTCAACTGCTGGGTTAGCAAACCTAAGTGCAAAATTATTAGATGAGGGTACAAAAAAAGATGGTAGTGTTAAATTTGCAACTAAATTAGAAAATAGTGCTATATCTTTAGGTATATTTGCAGGAATAGAAACAATATCAATTGAATTGAGTTCATTAAAAGAACAATTTCCAAAGGGATTAAAACTTCTAAAATCTTTATTAAAAGATCCAAACTATACAGAAGATACGCTTGAACGAATAAAAAAACAACAGATAGGTTCACTTATACAAAAAAAGAGTAATTTTGATTATATTGCATCTCTAGGGTTAAAAGAGACACTATTCAAAGATACTGATATGGGGAGACCAAGAGTTGGAACAATAGATAGTGTAAAATCTATATCATTAGAAGATATCAAAAATTACATTAAATCACATTTAGGACGAAATAGTGCAATAGTTATAGTTGGTGGTGATATCACTCTTAAGGAAGTCAAAAAGATAATTAAAGAGACTTTATCAATACTTCCAGAAGTAAAAATTCAAGAACATAAGTTTATTAATGTTACAGATAAGAGAATAACTACAACTTTTAAAGAAGATACAGAACAAGCATATATATATTTTGGTGCACCATTTAATCTAAAATATAATGACCCTAAGCAATATATTGCAAAAGTAGCAGGATTTATCTTAGGTGGTAGTGGATTTGGAAGTAGATTGATGGAAGAGATTAGAGTTAAAAGAGGATTAGCATATAGTGCTTATGGCAACTTTACATATAGTCACACAAGTAGTTATCTTACTGGTTACTTACAAACCAAACTAGAAAATGAAGATGAGGCCAAAGAGCTGATTGCTAAAATTGTAGATAATTTTGTAGAAAATGGAATTACTCAAAAAGAGTTAGATGCAACAAAAGAATTTTTATTAGGAAGTGAACCTCTTAGAAATGAAACTTTAAATCAAAGAGTAAGTAGAAGTTTTAAAGAATATTATAATGAGCAACCGTTAGGTTATAGTAAAGAACAACTGAGAAAGATTAAGTCTCTAAAATTAGATGAAATAAATACCTTTATTAAAAATCATAAAGAGATAAAAGATATTAGTTATTCAATAGTAACATCAAAAGAATAAAAATTAGATATAATCTGATTTAAAAAGGTTATATTTATGAAATGGTATAATAGTATTAAGTTTAAACTTATTGGTTTTTTTATGCTGATAAGTGTTATATTTATGGTAACTATGTTTAGTGTATTAACTATGCTAAAACAAGAATCTCTAATAGAAAATGCATCTAAAGAAGTAAACTTGGCTACAATTAAAATATTAAATAATTTACAAAATACAAAATATAGATTAGAAGAGGTAGTTCTAGCTCTTGCATCCGTAGGTGAAGATAGAGATAGTATTAATAAAAAAACAATTATAAATATTCTTAAAGCAAATAATAGCAACTTAGTAACAAGTGGTGGAGTTTGGCTAGAACCATCTTTAGAGAATCATAAAAGCAAAAATTATCACTGTTTTTTTAATAGAGAAACTAATTACAAATTTAAGTTAATTGAAGATTATATAGAGCAAAGTAATTCATTATATACAAAAGATGAATTTTATGTTGTAGCAAAAGAGTTACAAGAAGGTGAAACTTATTGGACAAAAGTCTATAGAGATCCTGTAACTAATATAAGAATGACAACTGTTGTATCACCTATATATAAAAATAAAATTTTTATAGGTGTGGCTAGTTTAGATATAAGGGTAAAAGATACCAGCTCTAAAATTTTTGGAGATTTCAAATATAATAATAGATATTTAATGATGCTAGACAGGGAAGGGACTTTTATTTTACAATCTTCTCTCTTGTCCAAATATCTTAAAAATAATAAAAAAATTACTCAAAATTGCGATGAGATAGCAGATGATTTTGAAGAATTGCAACCTATATTTAATCAATGTAATTATATGCAAGATTTTAATAAGAGTATATCTAAAAGAATATTTAAAAATAGTTCTCAGATATCAGAAGATGAGAGTTTTAGAATAGCCGAAATAATAAATCAAAAAAGAAAATATATTAAAGAAGAAATTAAAAGAGAAATATTTTTTATAGAAGATGATCCTATTCTAAAAGATAATAGTATTATTGCTGTATTCTATTTTCCATTAACGCATTGGAAAGTTATTATTGGTATTCCAAAAAAACAAGTTTTAAGGGAAAGTAATAAAATATATAATGAAATTATACGAGTATCTATATATTTAGCTTTATTTGCTGCATTTATAGGATATTTTTTACTTTATAGACTGTTTGTTAAGCCTATTGAACATATCAATGAACAGCTAAATAGTCATAATATTAAAATAAATAAATATCAAAAATTATTAGAATGTGAAGATATGGGAGAGATAGGTCTATTGGTAAATAATCTTAATATGCGTACAGGTAATCTCCTTGAATCCCAAAAAAGAGAGGCTGAAGAGATTAAAAAACGGCTTACAAATGAAAAGCTATTAGAACAACAATCTAAAATGGCCGCAATGGGTGGAATGATGGATGCAGTGGCTCATCAATGGAAACAGCCTCTAAATGCATTAAGTATGTATAGTGAGATTATTAAAAGTGATTTTGAAGATGGTGATGTTGACAAGAAATATATAAATGAATTTAAAGATAATATACAACTTCAAATTTTGCATATGTTAAGCACATTAGATGAGTTTAGAACCTTTTTCCGTCCTTGTAAAATTGAAGAATATTTTGAACTTATAGATATTATTAATTCAGTGCTTTTTTTAACCAAAGATGAATTTATGAAAAATTCTATTACAGTAAAAATTCTACAAAAGGACTCAATAAAACTTTTTGGATTTAAAAATGAATTTAAACATTTAATATTAAATATAATAAATAACGCAAAAGATGCTTTTAATGAAAATGAGATAAAAAATAGGGTTATCTCACTATCTATAATTAATAAAGATGGCAAAGAGAGCTTGGAAATACAAGATAATGCCGGAGGAATCCCACTAGATGTTATAGATGATATATTTAAAGCGAATGTAACAACTAAGGCTGAAGGAAAAGGAACAGGTATTGGACTCTTTATGAGTATGCAAATAGCACATAAGCAAGGAGCTGATATATCAGTGATTAATAAGAATGAGGGAGCCTGTTTTATAGTTAATTTCAATTCTCATCTCAAGTAATTTTGAGATAAGAATATTATAAGCTATTTATAGTTTTTAATAGCTTTTTCTAAAATCTTAGTAGCTTCTGCTTTATCTTTAAAACCAGATACTTTAACCCATTTATTAGGCTCTAGCATCTTATATGTTTCAAAAAAGTTTTTCACTCTATTTAATGTATGACTAGGCACATCATCTAAATCATTGATATTTTGATATGTTGGGTCAATCTTGATTGCTGGAACTGCTAATAGTTTTTCATCTCCACCACTTTCATCTTCTGTCATTAATACACCAACTAGTCTACATTCAATAAATGAACCAGCTTGAAGTGGATAATCACATAATACAAGAATATCAGCAGGATCACCATCATCCGATAAAGTATTCGCAACGAATCCGTAATTTGCAGGATAATGCATAGAAGAATATAAGATTCTATCGACCTCAACAGCTCCTGAATCCTTATCTATCTCATACTTAATATTTGAATTTAATGGAACTTCAATAATTGCTTTAACTGCATCTGGATTTTCACCATGCCCTATTTTAGAAATATTCATATCTCTCTCCAATTAAAAAATTTTAGTATTATAATATTATTTTCCTAAAAGGGACTTTCTTACAAATGGATCATGAAGTGTTTTTCCTTGTAAAAGCAAAAGTTTCATATTGCCATATGATATAAATTTATCTTTTTTATTTTGATATGAAGCAAAGCCATATCCCATAGGTGAATTATCTATTTTACTATACCATGCTTTATTTGCATCTATCCATATATTGGTATCAATAGTTTTGGTTAAAACTATCATATTAGAAGAATAATTATTTTTTAACCAAAGAACAACACAACCAATATCATCAAAAAAATATGTAGCACCATCATCTCTTATTATCTCAGCTATATATTTCATATTCTCGATATCCATATTACACTCTGAACATTGATACTCTTTTGGTTTAATAATTATCGGTTTTTTATCATCATTCCCTTTATAGACATATTTAGCTCCACTCTCTGTAGCTAACGATATAAAAATTAACATTACAATAGCACCACCAATAATAACACTTAAAAATGAAATTAAAAAATTCTTCATAAAAATACTCCTGTTTTAAAATAATAACTTGCCACAAAACCACTACATAATAATACAAATATAGTTAATAAAATAATAGATATATTCTTGTCTATATCTACTGCTTCTTTAAATAGAACTCTTCTTAGAGAATAATCAATACTTTTAAATATTCCTACTAAAAGCACTCCCCAAATAAAATAACCTATAAAATAATAAGAACTTTGTAACATACAAAATGGACATTTATGTGTTGGGAGTTCATAGATATATGTTCCAAAAAAATATATTACCGAATAATATGCTATTGGTAAAAATAGAATATTAGCAGATATAGATAAAATGTATCTATCTGAAATATTAGCAAGAAGTATCAAAAAATATAATAGATAAAAAAGTATTAAAAGTTTATTAATATCTAATCCAAATGGAAGATAATTCTTTGCCTCAAATATTATAGAACAACAACTTACAGGCTTGGAACTCTCTATATTCATGAAATAAAGTATATCTAAATATATTTCAAGCGTAAGAAGTAAAAAGATAAATATAAAAAACCATAATTTTATAGTTGTATATGGATAATTCTTTGCTTTTAAATCTAATCTATTTATACTAATCCAAAATCCACTTAGAAATAGTATAACTATCTTCAAAAGTAGCAGAGGATTTCCATAACTATTTGATTTAATAACCCCTGCACCACACATAGCACCTGTAACAATATTTGATAATTCGTCAATAGTGTAAACAAAATAAGGAAGTAGTAAAATTTTAAGAATAATTGTAAAAGAGATAATTGTAATAATAAGATAAGAACGATTCTCTAATGAAAATTGTTTTGCAGTAAAACTATTAAAATCCCAATTTTTAATTATATATGGAGTAACCAAAAAAGATACTAATAACAGAGAATATAATATTATCTCACTTAAAAGATATATTATAACCTGATTATTAAGAAGAACATCATTCATTAATTACTCCTAATTTTTAATATATTTTAGTCTTTATGACACAATTTCCATAAGCATCCATAAAATCTTTACTCAAAATTATCAATTTTTGATGTATAACTCTCTTCGTTATCAGAATCATTTAATTTACTCGGTTTAATTTTAGAAGTTCTTGTTCTAAATAAATAATTTTTTGAGATAGTTCATTTATATGTTCTGCTAATTCAACACCTTAGCCAAAAAAGATTGACTAAAGCGAAGTTTAGATAGTCTTTATCTACTATGACAAAAGAACTATATAAAATAATAACACAAATAAAAGAAGAAGTAACTAAAAGTTCTCTAAAGCAGATAGAATCAATAGTATCATCAATCTTAGCGAAGTATTAAAATTATATGGGAAAAGTGGATGATATTTTAATTAATGAGGCAATTTTGATGATTCATGGAGATGTTGCTTGATGATTTTGGGTATTCTTGGCTAAGGTATTGGATAAAGCATTAAAAGAGAATTTACATATAAGCAGAAGTGCATTTTTTCAACAGAGTGTTTATAAGAGTTTGAATTTGTAAAAATAAACTAACCCAAGGAAAAACAATGAAAAAACAAAACACCCTCATAACCCAAGAATCCACAGAAGTGGTATTAAGAAAAGCTACCAATATCATAAACAGAACCAATAAAATATTGAAAAATTCTAAAAGAGAATTGGTGGCTAACCCTGATGTTATGATGATAAATGGTCTGATGTGGCAAAAAGAGACAGTAGAAGAAAGGGGTGTAACCTAAAAATAACCTAATAAAATATTATTAAGCAATTTCTTCCTCCCAAAACTGCTTCCAACGCCCATCAGTAAGGTTTACAGCTCTTAACT
>Ga0256837_1001621_pt1 | contig 15255 bp, 12 predicted proteins | sample 4562384metaG_FD_185976 | JGI IMG/M metagenome (GOLD analysis project Ga0256837, IMG submission 185976) | Hydrothermal vent microbial communities from Guaymas Basin, Mexico - 4561-384 | ecosystem: Environmental > Aquatic > Marine > Hydrothermal vents | place: Mexico: Guaymas Basin | collected... | reverse complement strand
TTCCAAAATTATTAGCTCCATCAACAATCATACTATTTGCACTAGGAATATGAATTCCTGATTCAACAATAGATGTGGAAAGAAGCATATCATATTCTCCTGCTTCAAATTTTATCATCTCATTTTCTGTTTGAATAGCTGATATTTTAGAGTGAAGAAGAGCTATTCTAAGATTTGGTAAAATAGACAATAGTTCTTTTCTCTTCTCTTCTATTTTTGCAATAGAATTATAAACATAAAATATCTGTCCACCTCTCCTTATCTCTCTTTGTATAGCCTCTTTAACTACCTTTTTATCATAACTTTTTATAAATGTTCTAATCCCTTGTCTCTCTATAGGTGGAGTTAATATCTCTGAAAAAGTTTTAATTTTTGATAATGCTAAATTTAGACTTCTAGGAATAGGTGTAGCACTCATACTTAATAAATGAGTATTTATTGCCATCTCCTTAAGTGTCTCTTTTTGTTTTACACCAAATTTATGCTCTTCATCAATAATTACAAATCCTAACTTTTTAAATCTTGCCTTTAACAGAGAGTGAGTACCTACAACAATATCTATAGTTCCATCTTCCAATTGAGATAGAACCTCTTTTTTATCTTTCGCAGATGAAAATCTATCTAATTTTGCAATAGTAAAGTTATATTTTATAAATCTCTCTTTTAGACTCTTAAAATGTTGAGAAGTCAAAAGAGTAGTAGGAGCTATCATCATAGATTGATATCCATTTTCAACAGCTAGAAACATTCCATTCATTGCAACTTCTGTCTTCCCAAATCCAACATCTGCACTTAATAATCTATCCATCATTCTACCACTAGACATATCTGCTAACATATCTTCTATTGATTTCATTTGATCTGGAGTATGCATAAAATCAGCTCGGCTCATAAATATTTGATGCTCTCTATGAGGTACTTTTAAAACTACACCTTTTTGAAGATGTCTTTGTGCCGATAAATTTATAATCTCTGAAGCAATAGCAAACAATTTATCTTTCACTTTCCCTTTTAATTTTTTAAAACTAGATTTCCCCAATTTATCTAATGTTGGTAAAACACCACCATCTGCTACATATCTATCAATGACCTCTAAATTCTCAACAGGTACAAGCAAAGCATCATCATTTTGATATAAAATTACTAAAAATTCACGCATAGCACCCATTATTTCTCTCTTCTCAATACCTTTAAAACGCCCCACTCCGTAAAGTTCATGAACAATATAATCTTTAGGCTTTAGCTCATCTAATATAATAGATGCTTTTTTGACTCTCTCTCTTTCTAATGGTTTATTTAAGGAAATAATTAAACTATCTTTACTAATGATATTAACTATTCCCTCTTCATATAGAATCTCTAAGTTATCAAATGTACCTAATTCACTACCTCTAATAACACTATGATTTCGTGCAATAACAGTTATATTTTTATCTTTATGAGTCTTAAGAAGAAGATTGGGTTTAACGACTTCTAAATCTCTAAAATATCTTGAATTTGGAATTATATCTTTTGGTAAAATATCTTTAGTAATCAATGGAGTATCAAGGCTATAAATCTCTTCTATCTCTTCTGATAAATCATCTGCATATATAGTCTTGAAAATAGAAAAATAATTCTCTCCTAAGTTATCTAAATGCCATAACCCTAAACTATCAATATCTTTAACAAATGTATCATATTTACTATATTTAGCTCTCAATTCCCACTCTTTAAACTCTTCTTTTGTATTCAATGCTAAATATGTTGGTACAATTTCTAAGCTCTCTAAATCTTCTGATATACTCTTTTGAGAGACCTCATCATAAGTTTTAATACTCTCTATTTCTCTATCACTAAGAGTTAATCTAAAAGGTTTTTCTGAATTAATTGGAAAAATATCAATAATATTATTTCTAAAAGATACTTCACCCTTTTGAGATACAATATCTACAAAGTGATACCCCCAAGAGTATAACTTATCTCTAAATTCTTTGATATATATAGTATCTCCAAACTCTATAATATCTTTTTGAAAAAATTCTTTTTTAGGAAGGTTCATAAGGGTTGTACGAATAGGAGAGATTAAAATCTTTTTTTCAGATGAGTTGAAATAATCTCCGAGAGTAGCAAGAAGTTTATAAATATCCTCTTGATATGCTCTTAAATCTTCACCTAAAGATATTCTTATGTCTGGAAGGTTATAAACTGCAAAATCTAAAATTCTAGCTACATCAGCAACAGCTACAGAATCTTTATCATTTTTAGTTAAAAGAAGTAGGGGTTGAACAACTTTTTTGTCTATAAGATATTCATATATATTACTTTGGTTCATATTCGTTCTTTTTTGTTGTTATTATAGCATTATCAACTAAACTCGAACTTCTCCCCACTATCTTCTATTTTTTTATATAATATATGTGCATGAATGATTTGATATGCTATCCAACCAAATGATACGATTACTAAAATACCCGATATAAATATTAATATCGGTATGAAAATAGATATTATTAAAGATATAACTGTTGATAAGTGTATCCAAAAGTGTTTTTTAGCTGTTTTTGGATGGATTACTTCATGCATCATTGGAGCTTTAAAATATCCTTGTGCGTTTAAATGAAACCAAGTTAAGAATGGAATTATTTTATATAACATTGCAAAAACTATACTTAGCCCAAAAGATATAAAAGATATGTAAGCTATATTTAGAATTTCTATTATCGGTTGTAAAGAGTAAGTAATTAAAAGCACCATACTTAAAATAGAACTAATTAATCCCATTCTCCAAAACAATATTGTAGCATCTGATAATCGGCGTTTCTTTTGAGAAAGTCTATATAATGTTAATATTGCAAAAGAGATAAATAAGATATATAAAAGATTATTTAATATTGGATAAAATACTGTTGCTATAAGAAGAAAAAATATAAAGTATGCAAAGTATTTACCTATAGCTTTTGGATAAGCTGGTGTTACATAAAACATCTCAATGACTTGGAATGCAATAGAAAAGATTAAAAGTCCTATCCATCCAAATAATCCAAAGTGAATATGTATATTTTTTATCTCTTGATATAATAAGCCATCGCCATATCCACTTAAAGTTTTAGTTAAATAAATAGCTAATAAAATAGTTACAAATAATGATATCAAAGCGATAATTATTCCACGAGATGATGGTGTATGGTTCGGTATTTTTAATAATCTATATAACATCATGAATATAGCAATAAATAGACTGAATCCTAAAAATATTGATGAGGTTATATATAAATATTTATGATTTAAATTGAATGCAAAAAGAAGAGATACAACTCCTATAAGAAAAGGAATTTGAATTGACAATGACCTTTTAATTGGAAAATCTAATACAACCCCTGCGACTACAGGTAACATTTGGAATAATGCCCCTAACATAAATGAGAGCATTACACCTAGCGTTAATGTATGAGTTAAAGTTAATGCACCTATTGAATTTGAATTAAAGATACTATTTTGGTAATATAAAATTTCAAATCCTGAAATAATCCCAAATATAGATGCCATGAAGAATAATCTAAAGACAACTATTATTGGTGGAGCTTGTTCTAGTGAGAGTCCGTTTTGCTTAAACATAGAAACTCCTCTAACTCTATATCACTATTTTTTGCAACTAAAATATGCCAAAGATGCTCACTCTCTTGATAGCTTATACTTTTAAAGTTTTGTTTCTGAGCAAGATTAACTAATGGTATAGGATTTTTTATATGTATCATATAAAAGTAGCTATCTTCGTCTAACTCTCTTAATGCTTTAATCGCCTCTTCTAATGGTTTTGGATGTTCTAACTCTCTAGCATCAAGAAAGTTCTTTTTCATAACTCAACAGCCTTCATACTTGCTAAAGTTGCCTCTTTCATCTCTTGAGGTAGTGAACGGTCACACATTGCATAAAGCATTTGTTCCTCTTTCATATTATGTTGTTGGAGTAATATCATCATAGATTCTGCTAAAGATAGATAAGCATCTTCATCTTTTATCTCTATAACTGATGCCATTTTTCCAATTAATCCCTTAACTTGCTCATGTTCATACCTCATTACCATTGTTGGACCTTGACTAGAACCTGTTTGCTCTTCAAATGCTGGAAACAATTCATCCTCTTCTCTTTTAAAATGAGTTAATGTCTCATTTGAGAATGCTATAAATTTCTCTTCAGCCACTTCCCATTCACCTAAAGATACAGCTTCTTCAGCATTTGCAAAAAGATTATCACACTCTCTATGTTCATCTTTCATATAATTAGAAATTATCATATTAGTCCTTTTAATCCTTTAAAATTTATTTAGAAATAGTAATTAATGTAGTTGAATCAGCTAAAAGTATTTTTTTAACTCTCTCTTGCCACAATTTACCAAACTCTATCTTCTCATCTTCTGATGCCATATTCTTCATCATTTTACCCATTAACGGTTGCATATCAGGAGATGGCATAATTGAAGATGGATTATAGTCAACTTCAATACTTTGATTATTATCTAAACGAGTTAATCTAACCTCTTTTGATATTGAAGCACCATAATTAAGTAAATTATTACGATTCATATTTCCAGCAATACCTTTAAATCCAGCATCATCACTTGCACCAGTAATAAAAGATATGGTTGTGGCAATAACACCTGTAACACCATCAGCTTTATTATCTCTCATCTCAACTTTAAAACCACCTCTTTGAGCAATTTCTCCATTAGGATATAACTCTTTAAGAGCCTCTCTAGCCATTAAATAAGCACCTGCAACAGTTGGACAAGAGTGACCAGCTAATTTAACGCAATCTAAATAACTAATAGTATAGATACCTTTGTCAAACGCACCTAAAAAACCACTAAGTTTATCTTGAACCTTAACCGACTCAACTTCATCAAAAAAAGATGGATAATTCATAATTTTTATTCCTTATTAAATATATTAAAAGAAGTATAATCATATTTGCTTATTATAAGATTGATTGGGGTCAAGTGGATTTAATCTTAATATAAACTATAAATTATATTATATCAACTTTATTTATTAATTTAATATTAGACGATTCTAATTTCTGATGCTCTATAACTCCTGAAATTTTTAGCTCTTCTTTAACTATGCCTTTAGGAACTTTATCACTATATATATTTACGGCACATTGTTTAAAGTTTGGTTCAAAAGATTTAGGGTCAAAATCGGCAATAGTTATATTGTTTATCATATGTTCGCTAAAATGGAAAGGTACAAAGCAATCACCTTCTCTGACTACTTCAGTAACTTTTACAATAAGATTTTCAACTTTTCCTCTATTTGAAGCAATACTTATTCTATCACCACTTTCTACTTTTAATTTATTAGCATCTTTTGGATTTAACTCAATCCATGCTTCAGGAGCTAAATCATTTAAAAGAGAAATTGTTTTTGTCTTGGTTCGAGTATGCCATTGTTCTACAGTTCTACCAGTGTTAAGTGTCAAAGGGAAATCTGGATTACAACTCTCTGTTAGTGGTTTCCAGTCAACTGGTAGCAATTTAGCTTTTCCATCATTAGTCTTACACTTGAAGCCCTCCGTATAAAGTCGTTTTTTACCCTCTGGATACTCTTCGTTACATGGCCATTGTATTCCTCCAAAATCTTCCATTTTTTTATAAGACATTCCAGAGTAATCACATAATTGTCCTTTACTAACTTCTTTTATCTCATTAAAAATATCTTCGCTTGACTTAAATTTTTTAAATAATAATTCGTATTTACCTTCAAAGTATTTACTGAATTCTATGACAATATTTGCATCACTCATCGTTTTACCAAGTGGTTCAACAGCTTTTCTAGCATAATTACATCTTCTTTCAGAATTAGTATAAGTACCCTCTTTTTCACTCCAAGTAGAAGCAGAAAATATAACATCAGCTATTTCAGCTGTTTCGGACATAAAGGCATCTTGAACTACTAAAATTTCAAGTTTCCTTAATGCTCTTCTTAACTTACTTTGATCAGGAAAACTTACTAATGGATTTGTAGCTGTTACCCATAATGCCTTAATTTCACCAGCATCAATTGCATCAATAATTTGAGGATATGAATATCCTCTAGCTTTTGGTATAAGTTCTGTGGGAACGCCTACAATATCTGCAAATATTGCTCTATCCGTATCACTAGCATAGTTTCTATACCCTGGAATAGAGGAAGTAAATCCAAACTCTCTTGTACCCATAGCATTACATTGACCTGTTATTGAAAAAGGAGATGCACCTTCTTTACCAAGATTTCCAGTAATCAAAGCTAAATTACAAATAGCTGAAACAGTATCTGTACCAATAGAACTTTGATTAACTCCCATTGTCCACGCACTCATTGCTTTATCTGCTATAGCGTATATTTTTGCTAAATTATAAAGCTCTGTAACCTCAATCCCTGTAATATTTGCTACTTCTTGAGGTGGATAATTTTTCATAATATGAGACTTGAATTCTCTATATCCTGAAGTTCTCTCTTTTATAAATTTTTCATCCTCCCAACCTTGTTCAAAAATAATATAACAGAGACCATTAAGTAATGCTAAATCACTTCGTGGAGCAAGTGGTACAAATATATCAGCCATATTTGCTGTTTTAGAGTGTCTTGGGTCAACAACAATAATAGTTGGTTTTTTACCTGTTATCTTCTTGTTCTTTGCAATATGAAGTTTCAATATTGGATGATTATCTGCTATATTTGCACCAATAAGCATAATTACATCAGCATGAGAAAAATCTTCATAACTAGAAGGAGGTCCATCACTTCCAAATGTCTGTTTGTATCCCATGACAGCTGATGCCATGCAGAGAGTTGTATTACCATCATAATTATTAGTTTCTAATCCCAATTGAACAAATTTACCCAAAGTATAAAAATCTTCAGTTAAAAACTGTCCAGTAGATATACAAGCAACCGAACCTTTTCCATATTTATTTTGAACTTCTTTAAACTTATCACTTACTTTTTTAAATGCTTCATCCCATTCTACAGCTTTAAGCTCACCATTTTTACGAATCATAGGTGTTGCTACACGATTATCAGAATTAACTATTTCATGTTCAGTTAAACCTTTAGGACATAATGTACCAAAACTAACAGGATGAGTAGGATCACCTTTTGTATAAATAGGTCGCCCATCTTTAACCCCAATATAAAGCCCACAACCAACACCACAATATCCACAGGTACTTCTAACCCATTCATCTGGGGTTTTAAAATTAGATATTTTTCCAAATTTAGCATCATCTCTTTTTTTATATTTATCAACTTTTATATCTAAACCTAAAAAATCTTTTATTTCTGATAACATTACTTACCTCTTTTTAATATATAACTAGAATTATATTCATTTTAGTCTATTTTATAAGTAATTATCTGTATGATTTTTAATCAGTTCTAAATTTATAAAATAAAATCAACCCCTAAAATTTTAGACCCAATAGTATACTATTATAATAATGCTCTTATAGAAAAAAGATTTTTTCAAAATCCTTTTATAATAATATATTATATAATAATAGGCGAGAATGAAAAAAAAATGGTTCAAATTCTTTTCATAATTTAAGTTAGTTTTAAGTATTTTTGGTATATGATGTCGGTATCGAAAGTATAAATAAGTGAGATGAAGCTCCACGACTCGAATCCAACAGCTTCATCTCTTAATAGAGATTTTACTAATTTCTCTATTAATATTTGCTTTAATAAGTAGAGCTTTTTATACTTTTATTCAAAAGATGTTGGTAAACGGACTTTTGAAAATTAAATAATTTGATTTTCAAGGAGTTCCATATGTCAGCAGTACCAAAAAAACAACCACAAAGAACTAGAGTTTTAGTAAAAGATTTAATTTTTCAAGAAACTTATAGGCTCACAGATACTCAAGTAGACATTATGTCATATATTTTTAATGCGCTAACTTGGGCTAAAACTGTAATGGGATATATGCCATTAACTACTAAAAAATTCCGTGGTGACCTTCCTCAAATAGGTGAAAAAACGCTAGAAGCTTCTCTTTTAGTCTTAAAAAAGATGGAACTTATTGAAGTTGATACTATCGTAATGGTAAATTGGCATAATGCAAGAGTTCGAGGTATCAAAATAACTCCAAAAGGAATGAAATATAATTCTAGCTTTTATAGCCCAAATAGTCAGGAAGTTATTGAGAATTTAGAAAAAGAATTACATAGAGTAACTAATGAACTTAAAGAGATAAAAATATCTCAAGAGAATCAAGAAGTTCAAGTTCAAGAAGTTCAAGTTCAAGAAGTTCAAGTTGAAGAATATATTCAAGAAGAAAGAATAGAACAGACAGAACAGGTAAAAATAGTTGATATTAAACCAGAAATAGTAGAAATAAAAGTACAAGAAGTAAAAGTAGAAGAAATAAAAGAGCTACCAAAAGAAGAGGATTTACAAACATTTATAGACAATATAAAAATTGAATTTGGAAGAACTTCAGATGCTATATGTAATGGAGCTAATGGATGGCTAGAAGAAGTTGAATTTTATATAAATAGTTATAATAAACTTATGGTAGTTGTCCCATCTTCTGGAAACCAATATCAATTAAATGACCCAATAGAGATAAATAAATTTTGGAAATGGCTCTTTAATAATCAAGATAAAGTTGGTATTTTACAAGATTTTAGCAAATTAGATGGAGAAATACTTACTCCTAAATATAAAAATATAGAAATTAGAGTTAATGATAGAGATTATATAATCGAAAATATTATAACTACAGAAAATGGTGTAAAAATAATGCTTCTTGATGAGAATGATAATATTATTCCAATTGAAGATAACAATTCTAATAATCAAGAATATCCATATCATGCATTTCATGATTTAATCGATTATTTGAAGATATAATACCAAAGAATAAAAAGTATATATTAGAGAAGCTAAATTAGAATCCTTTAGGATTAGCTAGTTCACCCTAAAGTGAGAAGATTAGTCACTTTCAATCTTTTAATTTCTCTCATATAATGATATATTGTTAATTATAAACTATTAGAGGGTTAACAACTGTTTAAAAATATATAATTAATCTTAGCTATATATATTCAAATAATCAATATTTTTTATAAAAAATATTGATTATTTAAGTAAAGAATAAATTCTATAAGATATAATTCTTAGTGTTATTTATATCGAAAACCAAGATAAAATAACTTTTTATAAAAAAGCTTTAATTTAAAGTAAAAAACTACCAATAGTTCATTGGAAAGTAACGCCTGTGGAGATAACGGCAATGGATTTAGGAGCTAGTTTTTTAAATTTAACCAGTATCGTTGAATCAGGAAGTAAACATCAAGAATACTTAATTATGAGTAGGTTTGAATAGGTTTTATGGAACGGTAGAATAGTAAAAAAAGAGAGAAAAGATGAAACCATTAAATCCAAATATAGAGAAGTTATTAAACTTAGGAAAAGATTCAATAAATAATGTAAATTATAAAGAACTTGGTCTGACCTCTGAAAATACTCAAGAGTTATTAGATATTATTGTAAATGATACATTACATTTTAGTAACCAAAATTCAAATTATCCTTATGCACCAATTCATGCTATATATACATTAGCAAAACTGGAGATAGAAGAGCCTTTTGATACCGTATCAAAACTAGTTAAAGACTATGATGATGATTATCTAGCAAATGCAATAGTTGATTATGCCAAAGAGTTAAATTGCCTAAATAAAATTAACTCTATTCAGGATTTTCATAAAGCTTTGAATAGAAAAGTTAAAGAAGATATGATTATTCCAGAAGCAGTTATTACTGAAGAGCCTAAAGTTGTAGAGGTTAAAGAAGATATAATTATTCCTGAAGCAATTGTTACTGAAGAGGCGAAAGAAGAAGTTATAATTATTGAAAGTGATGAATTAATTAAAGAAGCTATTAATGAGATGCATGAGAAAGATAGTGATAAAGTTATTAAAGGTAGAGCTCCTGTTAAACAGCCTGTAAAACATATTAAAATTGGAAGAAATGACCTCTGTCCTTGTGGAAGTGGTAAAAAATATAAAAAGTGTTGTATTAATTCTTGATAATACCTTCCATATTATATAAAATATCCAATAAATTAGCTACTGACTATAATACAAAATCTATTATAGTTGGAGGTGCTGTTAGAGATCATTTTTTAAATAATTCTATTAAAGATTATGATATTGAAATTTATGGATTAGATAAAATTAAAGATTTAGAGAATACATTAAAAGAGTATGGTAGTGTTAATCTTGTTGGCAAAAGTTTTGGTGTTCTGAAATTTAATTTTGAGAATAAAGAGTATGATTTTTCATTTCCAAGATTAGAGAATAAAGTATCTAAGGGACATCGTGGATTTGATGTAATTTGTGATGGAAATTTAGAATTTAAAGAGGCTAGTAGGCGACGAGATTTTACTATAAATGCAATGGGATATAATATTGAGACTAAAGAATTTATAGATCCTTTTAATGGACAATATGATATTAAAAATAGATTATTAAGAGTTGTTGATAGTAAAACATTTATTGAAGATCCATTAAGAATATATAGAGCTATACAGTTTTCTGCTAGATTTGAATACTCATTATCTGAAGAGACTAAAATTCTATGTAAAAAAATGGTTAAAGATAAATTATTAACTGAATTACCAAAAGAGAGAATATATCAAGAGTTAATTAAACTACTTCTAAAGTCAAAAAGACCATCTATCGGATTTCATCTTATGAATATATTAGAAATAGAAAACTCTTTTAATGTAAAATATATAGATAAGTTTTTGAAATTAAAAACAAAAAATATAGAACTAAATATAAAACTTTCTTTAGCTACTCTCTGTATAGGACTAGGTGAAACAAAGACTAAAGAGTTACTTTATAGGTTCACTAATAACCACAATTTAATATTATCTATATTAAATCTTTTAAGTTATTATACAAAACCTCATCATCTATATACTAATGCAGATATTAAAAAATTAGCTACAAAAATAAATATTAGTGAATTAGTTACCTTAATAAAAGTGGATGAAAATAATTATAAAGTTGGAGAGTGGCTATTAGAGAATGCGAAAATATTAAATGTAGAAAATAGACCTATAAAACCATTAATTCAAGGACAAGACCTTATAAATTTAGGATTAATTCCATCTCCTAAATTTAAAGATATATTAGATAAATTATATCAAACTCAATTGGAGAAAGATATAATTACAAAAGATGAGGCTATTAGATATCTAAAGTTCTATACAAGTTCCAATACCACTACTTGTTAGAATTTCTAATAATAATGAATGTTCAACTCGTCCATCTATAATGTGAGCTTTTTTAACTCCTCCTCTAAGTGCCTCAATACAAGCATCTACTTTAGGAACCATTCCACCATTGATTGTTCCATCTTCTTTTAAAGCTTGTGTCTGTTCTATACTAAGATTTGTAAAAAGTTCCATATCTTTATTTAAAACACCTTTTGTATCAGTTAAGAATAAAACTTTTCTAGCTCTCATCGCTATTGCAATTTGACTTGCTGCTAAATCTGCATTAATATTAAATCCAGGATGACCAATTGTACTACTTGAAGCTATAGGAGCAATAACAGGCACAAATCCATCATCTATAATATTATCTACTATAGCTGTATTTACTGTTTCTATTATTCCTGTATATCCAAAATTATTAAAATCTTTTGCTCTTGCTTCTAAAAAGTTTGCATCTTTTCCTGATATTCCTATTGCTTTTCCTCCATGATTATTTAGCAAAGATACAATCTCTTTATTTATCTCTCCACTAAGTACCATTTCAGCTATACGCATAACCTCTTTTGTAGTAACTCTTTGACCATCAACAAATTGAGTATTAATTCCTAAATCTGCCAATAGTTTTGTAATACTAGTTCCACCACCATGAACCACAATAGGTTTTATTCCTACAATATGCAAGAGAACTATATCTTCTGCAAACTGTTCTTTTAAATCACTACTAGTTTGAGCAGAACCACCATATTTTATAACAATTTTTTCATTATTAAATTTTTTTATAAATGGTAAAGCATCTAGTAGAGTTCTTACTACTTCTATTTTTTGTTTCATATCTTTTACTTCCTAATAATAAAGGTTTATATATTCATCTATCTCTTTTAGAATAGGTTTTTTTATCTCTATCCTTAAGTGCATTATAGAGAGAGGCAACATGAATTTTTCTATTTTTACAACATCCTTCTGGGTTACAAGTAGAGAATCAGCACCAGAATCTCTTAATAAAGTTAAAATTACTTCTTCATCAAAATATGCGTGATCAGGTAATATTTTTTTAGCAATAATTCCATTTTTGGGGAGATATGGAATTAATCTTTTTGGGTTAGATATAGCCATAACTAAAAGCATTTTATCTTTCAGATTAGAGAAGCTAACTATTCTAGTAAAATCTCTATCTTCTTTTAATACAACATCAGCATATTTTTTTGTAAATGAGAACTCTCGCATAGGTCCAGCAGGGAATACAAATGAATTAATAATTTTACTAGGCTCTAAAATTATTTCAAATTTACGAATGTCTACACGATTAAATCCATCATCTAAAATAATAAGCTTAGCTCCATCATTTACAGCTTTTCTTACAGCATCTTTTCTATCTTCACTAACAATTACACTACAATTTGGAAGTAATTTAGCCATTAGCATAGCCTCATCACCACTCGTTTCTACATCACATAATATTTCACCGTCACGACTAACTTCGATAAGTCCACGACTTAATCTTCCGTATCCTCTTGATATGATTGTTGATTCTTCATATCGTGATGCTAATGCAATTACAAATGGAGTTTTACCACTACCTCCAACTAAAAGATTTCCTATACTAATAATAGGTATATCAAATTCTTCAGACTTTATGATAAGTCTTCTTAATCGCATTATTAGCCCATATATTATAGATATAGGAAAAAGTATAGGCATAAATAGATAATGATAAAACTTTGGGGCAAAAAAAAGCCCTTCAAAAAAAGAATTTATAATTTTACCCTCTCTTAAATATGTTCCTCTGCCACTTTCTTTATAATATCACAAACTTTCATAGCTTCATCATCTGTTAAACTGTGATACATAGGAAGAGACATAACTCTTTGATAAATTCCTAAAGCTCTAGGAAAATCAAAAACTCTTATTGAATATTTATTTTTATAGTAATCCATAAAATGTAAAGGAATATAATTTAATCCCACCATTACACCCTCTTTTCTAAGCTCTCTAGCAAAAGAATCTCTATTAGTATCAACTTCTATAATGAAGTAACCTAATGAGTTCTCTTTTTGAACAGTTGGCAAAGAAATATGTTTTATATTACTTAACTCTTTAAGATATATATTAGTTATCTCTTTCTTTCTTTCAAGAGCATCATCAAGGTTTTCAAATTCTGCCAAACAGATACTAGCGTTAATCTCGCTCATATTATATTGCCAACCAATATTTATAACATTGTATAGATAATCTACACTATCAAAAGATATACCATCTTCTTCTGCTCTAATACCATGAGTTCTAAAAAGTTTTGCTCTTCTATATAGTCCTTCATCATCTGTAACTAGTATACCACCATCAACAATACCTTTATGTAGATGTGGAGAGAAGCTGTAAGTTGTCATATCAGCTCCAGTACTACCAATAAGGTTACCTTTATATTTACTTCCCATAGCATCACTAGCATCTTCTATAACTTTTACTTTATACTTTTCTGCCATCTCATATAATCTATCTAAATCACAAACTTTACCAGCCATATGATTAATAATTACAGCTCTAAGCTTCTTATTTTTACTTTTAATTAGTGTCTTTTCTAATTTATCTAAATCAATTAGATAATCATGATCAATACAATCAACAAAAATTGGTTCAGCATCAAAATGCCTTACAACTTCTGGTAAATCAGGAAAGCTATTTACACTACATATGACCTTATCTCCCCTCTTTAAATCTAAAGCACACATAGCTAAGTGAAGTGCTGCAGTACTGTTAGTTACAGCTAGTGCATATTTAGCACCTATAAAAGAACTAAAATCCTTCTCTAATTTTTCAACTTTTGATTTACCCTCTAATGATAGAAGTTCTTCTATATAATCTTTATGTTTTTCATCAATTTTATGTCGATAAAATGGAATTATATCTTTCATTTTTATTCTCTCTTATATATATTTTTAGTTATTATACTATTCTTTTATAAATTTAGATTAAGAATTTTATATATTATTTAATCTTTACACTCTTTTGCACCAAGTTTTAATAATTCTTCACAAGAAAACCCAGCTTCTTTCCTTGCGTTTATATTTATGTGTGGTCGATGCTTTTTAATAAGTTTATAATTAATTAATATTTCTATATATTTTTCTTCAGTATCTAAACCATCTTTATCACATAAATATTTAAACCATTTATCACCTTTTTGAACATGGATTATCTCTTCGTCATATATGATTTTTAGCATATCCATTAATCTCTTAATTTTTGGATTTTTATGTCTATTTTCTAATTTCTTAATAATTTGAGGATTAACATCTAATCCACTAGCTTCATAATATCTAGGAATAATAGCCATTCTATCAACAATATTATGAGCTCTTGATTAAATACGCCACATTCGCAAGAATGAGGTCATGTATAAGGTTCAAGCTACCTTATTTAGTTGTTTTAGCAAAATTCCTCTTGCTCCATTTATATCTCTATCCACAATAATCTTACCATCAGTAATAGATTTTTTACCACCAAGCTTATCATCAATCACTCCGTCCCATGAACGAGTCTTAGAGGTATAGCTCTCATTGCAATCAACGATATGCTTACCATATTTTTTAGCATACCACTTAACTCTAAGCTTAAACTCATAGTGACCAAGAGAGAGCATCTCTCTTGCTGTTCTTCGTCTAATTCTTCGTCCTTGCTTCCTTGACATCTTCTGAGTCTCAAAGGTTGGAAGAAAAATCACATCATAATTTTGAACTAATTCATAGGCTAATCGGTTATGCAAATCCAGAAGCAAATCATCTTTCTTGGACTTCAACCTATCTATCTTTTTGTCAATTCCGCTAATCTTATCTTGATACCATTGCTCTTCATCTCTCTTAGTATTTTCAATAAGTTTTCTCTTTCCAAGAAGTCTATCAATCCTCTTCATTAGTGGGAAAAGTACCTCTTTGGAAAAATTATCTCCAGCAATAATAACCTCACTATCACTATAACAAGTTGCAAATGTTCTCACTCCTGGGTCAATCG
>Ga0256837_1001618_pt1 | contig 15267 bp, 11 predicted proteins | sample 4562384metaG_FD_185976 | JGI IMG/M metagenome (GOLD analysis project Ga0256837, IMG submission 185976) | Hydrothermal vent microbial communities from Guaymas Basin, Mexico - 4561-384 | ecosystem: Environmental > Aquatic > Marine > Hydrothermal vents | place: Mexico: Guaymas Basin | collected... | reverse complement strand
CACCTTGAATGCTATGGTATACAAAACCATTAACACCAAGATCAATGTTGTTTATTTTAATTGTAGCTTCTGTTCTTTGTTCATTTACGCTAAGTATTTTGGATTTTAAAACACCCCCAAAAAGTGTAGCACTAAGTATAAATAGTAATAATATGTATCTCATATAATCTCTTTCATCAATAATATATCGCGATTATAGCGCAACTAAGTAACAGCTATAAGATACTTAAGGCAATTTTAGATAAGGTTTTACGATTATTTATTATTAGGTTTGTATATGATACGTTTTTTATTACTTTTTTTACTAACAACTTCACTATTTTCTGCAAGTGTAGAAAATTTTCGTTGGATAAATGGAGATAGTTATTTAGTATTTTTAGAAAAAAAACATTTACCTATAAAATCACTTTACTATAACTTAGATAAAGATGATCAAAGACTTACAGAAGAGATGCGTGCTGGTATTCATTGTAGTTTATTAAAAGATGATAATGAAAATATTTTACAACTTTTACTTCCTTTAAATGATGAACTTCAAATCCATATATATAAAGAAAATGATAAGTATAAGTTTGAAGCAATACCGATAGTTTCATCAAGTAAAACAGAAGCCTTTACTTTAAAAATAAGTCATTCTCCATATTATGACATTATCAAAGCAACTGGCAGTAAGAAACTAGCAGAAATTTTCGTAAGCTCTTTTAAATATTCTTTAAATTTCAAAGTAGACTTACGAAAAGGTGATACTTTGGCTATGATTTATGATCAAAAATATCGCTTAGGAAAGCCTTTTTCTATGCCAACTTTAAAAGTTGCTATGATTGAAATGAGAAAGAAAAAACATTTTATTTATTTAAATGATGATGGAAGATTTTATGATGAAAAGGCTCATGAAGTTGAGGGATTTTTATTAGCTCGTCCTGTTCGTGGAGCTAGAATATCATCCCGTTTTACAAAACGAAGATATCACCCAGTTCTTAAAAAATGGAAAGCACATCTTGGAGTTGATTATGCAGCTCGTCGTGGAACACCAATTGTTGCAGCTGGAAGTGGTAAGGTTGTTTATTGTTCACGTATGGGAAGTTATGGCAAACTTGTTAAAATTCGTCATGCAGATGGATATGAAACCAGATATGCACATATGAAATCATTTCGTAGAGGAATGTATAGAGGTAAAAGAGTTAAAAAAGGGCAAACTATTGGTTATGTTGGAAGTACTGGTCGTTCAACAGGACCACATTTACACTTTGAACTTAGAAAACATGGTCGTGCTATTAATCCTTTACGAGTTGTTCAAGTTACCACTAAAAAATTAAAAGGCAAACAGAAAAAAGCATTTTTAAAACTTAAAAAGAATGATGATGAGAGTATCAATCTACATATTAAGAATGAAACAAAATTTATAAAAAAATCAAAACCAGATACTGTTTGTTACTTTTATAATGGAAAAGCCTGTGAATAAAATAGACTCAACACAAGAACTTGAAAATCCAAGTTTTATAAAACCAATACTTATTAACTATACGCAAGATGGAGTTTTAAAAAAATGGGAAGCTGTTATCAGTCATGATAGTGTATCTGTTTTACTTTATCATGAAGAAAAGAAATCTTTTATACTTGTAAAACAGCTTCGTGCAACTGTACTTAATAAAAACAAAACTAATGGAATGATGTATGAACTTTGCGCAGGAATTGTTGATAAAGATACTACAAATGCACAAATAGCAAAAGAAGAAGTGTTTGAAGAGTGTGGTTATGATGTGCCTGTTGAGTCTTTAGAAAAAATAAGTTCTTTTTATACTTCTGTTGGAATCTCTGGAACCCATCAAACACTTTATTACGCTACATGTAGAGATGCTATGATGATTAATGATGGTGGTGGTTTAGAGGATGAAAATATAGAGGTTATTTATATTCCATTAGATGAAGCAAAAACTTTTATGTTTGATGAATCTTATCAAAAAACTACTGGTGTAATGATGAGCTTTTATTGGTTTTTTGATACAAAAAAAGAGTTATATACTCTTTAATTTATCTATTTAAAAAAGTAGATATTTTTTCAGCTACACCGTATTTTGATGTATCTTGTAGGATTATTTGAGCTGCTTTATTATTATCAGTATTAAAAACTATTGGTCCTATAAAATTTATTACTGAGTCTTCTATTGGTGTTTGAATAAGAACAATGTTTAAAATTAATAGATTTGAATCTTTATCTACTTCAAGTAACTCTTGAGTTGAATCTGGAATTTCAAAATCATATTCTCTTAAAACAAAAGGGTCAATCATTGTAAAAGAGATATGTTCATCAGTTTCTGATTGCATTTTCATAAAAATATCATCAATTTTTTCTAACTTTACTTTTTTTACATCATCAAACCCTAATAGCGGTACACATATATCAAATTTCATCAAAAACCTTTTAAATTTATTTCACAATTGTATCACTTTAAGCATAAAATGTACCTAGATTAATGAAGCATATATATCTTTTGGATAAAATAACATTCTATTTATAACTAGGAAAGTATTTTATGAAATTTAAAACTTATTTACTCACATCTTTATTAGCACTTGTGATGATTTTTACATCTTGTTCAAAAGAGATTGATGAGTATAACAAACCGGCAATGTATTGGTATTCAAAGATAGTTCAACAAATATCAAATGGTGATTTAGAACGTGCAGATGGATACTACTCATCTTTACAAGGTGAACATATTGGCTCACCTCTTTTACCTGAAGCTACAATGATTTTGGCAATAGCACATATGTACTTTGAAGAGTACCTTTTAAGTGAGCATTTTTTAGATGAATATATCAAAAGATATGCAACAGCAAATGAAAAAGAGGAAGCAGAGTTTTTAAAAATTCGTGCAAAGTATATGGCACTTCCAAATCCTAGGCGTGATCAAGCTCTTATAAATGAAGCGATTGAGTCTGGAGAAAAATTTAAAACAGATTATTCAAATTCTATGTATACAGAAGTAGTAAATACAATGCTTACTAGGCTTTATCTTGCACAAGCAGTTTTAAATGAAACTATTGCCTCTTTATATGATAGGATTGATAAGCCACGTGGTGCAGAGTATTACAGAAATATTCAACCACAACCTTGGATAGTTTGGGAAGATATAGACAGAGCAAATACATCTTGGTATAGAGAATGGTTTGAGGGTGATGGAACATCTTCTTGGTATGAATTTATGATTCCAGATACACAGTCAGTTGTTTCAAGAAACTCTGTTCAAAATGATGATGACGATCTTTTGAAAAAAGCTGAAGATAAAGAAAAAGAAGAAGCATCTGAGGGCAAAGAGATATGAAACTAAGTGATTATGGAGAGTTTCCAGCAGATATACCAGTAATTGCGGAAGATGCTCTTTTTTTATATCCATTTATGATTAGTCCATTATTTTTATCTGATGAAAGTAATATAAAAGCAGCTACTAAAGCGATAGAAGAAAGTTCTTTAGTGATAGTTTGTCCAACTAAGCCAGCCCATGAAAGTGAAAGAGATTTTGATTCTTTATATGATGCAGGTGTTGTTGGTTCTATCATGAGAAAAGTAGCTCTTCCTGATGGTCGTGTAAAAGTTCTTTTCCAAGGTTTAGCAAGAGCAAAAACTTTTGCTAAAGTATCAGAAGATCCACTAATTGCAACTGTTGATGTGATTGAAGCTACAAATGTTAACTCATTGAAAATAGATGCTATTTTAGAGATTCTTCGTGAAAAAGTTCGTACACTTTCAAGTGTAAGTAATTATTTTCCACCAGATTTACTTCGTACTATTGAAGAAAATCATGATTATAACCGTATAATTGATTTAATTTGCTCAACTGTAAAACTAAAAAAAGAACAAGCGTATAATCTTTTTGTAGAAGATGATACAGAAAAAAGATTTTTAGATTTGATTGAGTATCTTATAGATGAGATTGAGGCTAACAAACTTCAAAAAGAGATTCGCTCAAAAGTTCATACTCATATAGAAAAAGTAAATAAAGAATACTTTTTAAAAGAGCAACTCAAGCAGATTCAAAAAGAGTTAGGTTCTGATACTTCAAAAGATGAAGAGATTCAAGAGTATAAAGATAAATTAGAATCTAAAAAGAAAAAAATGGGGGCAGATGCTTATAAGGAAGTAAATAAGCAAATTGAGCGATTCTCACGTATGCACCCTGATTCTTCTGATGCTTCCATGACTCAGACATATCTTGATTGGGTTTTAGAAATTCCTTTTGGAGAAGAGAGTAAACGAGCATTAAAAATAGCTGATGTTGAAGCTCAGTTAGATAAAGACCATTTTTCATTAGAAAAACCAAAAGAGCGTATAACAGAATTCTTTGCTGTTAAAGAATTAATGGAACTTCGTGGAGTTAAAAATTCTAATGGAGCTATTTTATGTTTTTCAGGACCTCCAGGTGTTGGTAAAACGTCATTAGCAAACTCTATTGCAGAGGCTCTTAAGAGACCGTTAGTTCGTATAGCTTTGGGTGGACTTGAAGATGTTAATGAACTTCGTGGTCATCGTCGTACTTATGTTGGAGCAATGCCTGGGCGTATTACTCAAGGTTTGATTGATGCTAAAAAAATGAATCCTGTTGTTGTTTTAGATGAGATAGACAAAGTTGCAAAATCAGGTCGTGGAGATCCAACGTCAGCACTTTTAGAAATACTTGATCCTGAACAAAATAAAGAGTTTCGTGATTATTATTTGAACTTCAATATAGATTTAACTAAGGTTATTTTTATAGCTACTGCAAATGATATTGGAAGAATTCCAGCACCACTTCGTGATAGAATGGAGTTTATAAACATAAGCTCATACACACCTCAGGAAAAATTTGAGATAGCTTATCGTTACTTAATTCCACAAGAACTTAAAAAACATGGACTAAAAAAACGTGAAGTAAATATTTCTAAACCAGCAATAAAAGAGCTTATTCATTCTTATACTCGTGAAGCAGGTGTTAGAAATCTACGTCGTAGTTTGGCAAATATGGCTAGAAAAGTAGCACGTGAAATTTTAGAGCATCCAGAGACTACTAAAGTGTCAATTAGCCTTAAAAATTTAAAAGATTATTTTGATAAAACAGTATTTGAAATAGATAAAACAGATAAAAAACCAATAATTGGTGTAGTAAATGGTCTTGCGTGGACAGCAGTCGGTGGAGATGTTTTAAAAATAGAGTCTATACGTATCAAAGGTAAGGGTACAATGCAATTAACAGGTTCCCTTGGTGATGTAATGAAAGAGTCAGCTCGCATTGCTTATAGCGTAGTTAAAACTTTAATAGATACTAGAAAACTTAAAATTGATATGAAAAATATACCACTTACTTTTAAGGAAACAGAGGATGGTGTTAAAGTTGATCCTTCTGAAGTATATAAGCGTTATGATCTTCATATACATGTTCCAGATGGAGCAACACCAAAAGATGGACCATCAGCAGGTATAGCGATGGCAAGTGTTATAGCATCTATTCTTTCGTCAAATAAATTGCGTTCAGAAATTGCAATGACTGGTGAAGTCTCTTTGTCTGGAGATGTTCTTCCAATTGGTGGATTAAAAGAAAAACTAATTGCTGCACATAAAGCTGGAATGACAAAGGCTTTAATCCCACAAAAAAATTATGAACGAGATTTAGAAGATATTCCAGATGAAGTTAAAGAGTCTTTAAATATTATTGGAGTGTCACGTATTGAAGAGGTCTTAAAACAAATACTTGCTTAAGACCTTATTTTTAAACTATTGTTAAAGCAATCTTAGCGTAAAGATCATCTTTTCTGATAGGTTTCATTAAAAAACCATTAGCACCCAAATCAAGTGCTTCTGTTCTTTTGGTTTCATCAGTAGTAAGAACAATAATAGGAATCTGTTCAATATTTTCATCTGAACGAACAACTTTAAGAACTTCCAAACCATTCATAACTGGCATTATAATATCTAAAAGCATTAGATTTATATCTGGACGAGATTTTATAGAACCAATAGCGTCAGAACCATTTTTAGCTTCAATAACTTCTATTACATTATCATGTTTCATTAGCATTGATTTTAATAATTTTAAATTTATCAAATCATCATCAACAGCAAGTATAATTAAATCTTTTTTCATTTTCTACCTTTTAAGCTAGTTTTGCAAATAAAGATTTTAATTCATCTCTATTTACAACATTTTTAATAATTTTATCTACATGCTGTTTATGTGCAGTAGTGTTTTTTTCTAATGTATCATCAATAAGTACGATTTTAGTATCTAGTTTATTTAAGTTACTAATATCTCTAATACTTTTAGTACATTTTTCTAAATCCAAACCTTTGTACTCTGCATCAAACATTACTACATGGTATGAATTTTCTTTAAGAAGAGTTTTAAAGTCATCAATAGATGTTGCAACATCGTAAGTAAGGCCATCTATACTATCTAGTATTTTTGTATACATTCTAGATTCAAAAGCAGATTTTTTAGCTAATAAAATATCAGCTTTATACTCTACTTTATCTGAATCATCTTCTACGCTAAGTTCTTCAAGTTTATTGACTTCTTGAGCTTCTTCAGGTTCAGTATTAGATTCTACTTCTACCTCCTCTTCAGTAAGCTCTTCAATACTTTGTTGTGCCATACGAGCTTCAAATTCATCATTTGAAACAATAAATTCAGATAGAAATTGATTTAGTAGATAGATTATTTCAGAACGAACTAAAGGTTTCGTTGTATATTCATCAAGTCCAGCAGCTAAGAATTTTTCTCTATCACCTTTTAGTGCATTAGCTGTTAAAGCAACTATTGGTTTATGTATCTGTTCGTAATCCTCTTCCCAGTCTAGAATCTCTTGAGTAGCTTCTACACCATCCAAGAAAGGCATTTGAATATCCATAAATATCATATCAAAGTCTTCATCTTTTCGTTTTTGAAAAGCTTCTAGACCATTGTTTGCGATACTTATAGTTAAACCTAAATCTTCTAATGTTCTTTGAATTAGTTTTTGATTTATTATATTGTCTTCAGCTACTAAAACATTCGCAACGAATTTTGATGTATGAGAATCAAATTTTTTGCGAGAAACTTTTTTAACAGTTTTTGTAACATTAGTATGTTGAGCATAACTCTCTAATGTTGATTTTAATTTTGATGAGTGTAATGGTTCATATAGTGTTTTAAATATGTCTAGACCATAAGAATCTATTTTTCTCATTAAGTTAGATTTTGTAAGAACAATAAGCTCTTGAGGAAGCTTAGAAATCTCTTCAAGTGTATCTTCATCTACATAATCAAAATCAACAATTACAAGGTTGTAGTTTGTATCTTTTTGTAAGATAGAAACTTTAGAAACATCCTTAAATGTAGTATATCCCACACCATAAAAATCAAGATATTCTCTAAGATATTTATCTTGTTTTTTAAGTTTTAATGAGTCACTTAGAATAAGTGCATTTAATGTGTTAAAGTTGTCCTGAGAACTTTCATTTAACGTTTCAACTTCCTCAAGCTCAATTGTAAAGAAAAATGTAGTACCTTCACCTGGAACACTCTCAAGATCTAATTTCCCACCCATAAGTTCAATAAAGTTTGATGAAATTGTAAGACCAAGACCAGTACCACCATATTTACGCGTAATAGATGTATCTGCTTGTGAAAATGCTTCAAAGATTCTAGATTTCTGCTCACTTGTAACACCAATCCCGCTATCTTGAATTTCAAATTTAATTTTAGTTCTACCGATTGTATCGCATTTAACTTTTCTGATATCAACATTAATCGCACCAGCATTGTTAGTGAATTTAACAGCATTAGAAAGAAGATTAATAACAACTTCTTTAATTTTAGTTGGGTCACCTTTTAGTGGAAACTCAAGTTGAGGATCTATAAAACAACCAAGATTGATATGTTTTTCAGCTGCACGAACAGCATAAACTTCAACTGCTGATTCAAACTCAACAATAGGGTTAAAGGCAATATCTTCAATCTCAAGTTTATTAGACTCAATTTTAGAAAGGTCAAGAATATTATTTATAATTTCAAGAAGATTCTCAGAAGATTTTTCAATAATATCAACAAACTCACCTTGTTCCTCTTCAAGACCAGAATCTTTTAGAAGTTCAGTAAACCCAACAATACCATTTAATGGAGTACGAATTTCATGTGACATATTTGCAAGGAACATTGATTTTGCTTCAGAAGCTTCTTGCGCTGATTGTTTATCTTTCTTTGTTTGCTCGATAATATGTTCAAGAAGTTCGTAAGCTTTATTTGTACCCTCTGCTGTATGAAGATTTATACGACTTTCTTCAGAATCAGTATCATCAGCAACAGTTTTAAGTACATTTTCAAGGTTCTTAATATTTGTTGCAATTTCATTAGATAGTAGGTAACCAAGAACAGCTAGTAAAATAGCAACAATCCAAACAGTAAACGTAACGATAAGAACTTGTAGTGATTCCTCTTTTACTTTCTTAGCTCTAGTATCCATATCTGTAATAAGAATTTTTTCTGCTTGAGAAATAATATTTATTTTCTCTGATAGCATTGTAAACCAAATACCAGAAGAGATATCATACTCACCTGTTGAAGCAGCTGTAATAATTGCTGTACGCTCAGCATTTATATCTTCAAATAATTCTGTTGCTTCTTCATTTTTAAATATAGAATCAAGTTGTGATGTAAGCTCTTTATCATGCATTCTATCATAGTTTAATGCATCCGCCTTACCAATAATTCCAATCCATTTATTTAAATCATCCTCAGTTAGTTCAGTTGAACGAGAGATTACATAAGACATATAACCACGTTCAATACCAGATGCTTCTTTAGCATTTACCATCGAAATATAAAGAGAGTAAAGTTCTGAAATGTCTTGATCAATTTGATTTTTAGTTATTTGTTGAAGTTGTTCAATAAATACTCTTTGAGCAGAACTATAAATATCAATAAACATCTCATTGAATTCGATTTTATGCTCATCAATAAGAGGTCTTGTATCTTTAATCTTTTTGTATAAAGTTTTTACACTTTTAACATTTTCACAAGCTACACAAGCAGGACCAGCGTTGGAAGTGCTATGTGTATGTAAAAGTTTATCATCACTCGCTAAGTAAGCTGCTACTTTTTCATCAACAACTTTTCTTTGTTTTAGTAATGATTTAAGGATATTACCCTCTTTATTACCTAGGTACATAGCACTCATACCACGTTCACGTGCAACATTACCAACAATCTCATTTAGTTGAGCATTTTGATTTAGCCTGTCTATTAGTTGTCCAGATACTTTATAATCATTAAATGAACCATAAACATAGTAACTCGTCATCGAAAATAGAATAATAATAGGTAATAATGATATTAATCTAAGTCTATTTTTTAATCCAAACTGCATTCTTACTCCTGTGTGCTAATCTCAGTTAGCTTAGATGTTAGGTCTTCTACTGAAGTTTTTATTTTATCTGTATCCGTAGTATTTATAATATCATCTAAGTCAGAGTCAAGTTTATGAATACGCATATTTTCACTCATTCCTTTTACTTTACTTGCTAAATTTTTACAGATTGTTAAATCATTGTTATCAGCTGATTGTGCGATTGTTTGAATAAGTTCTTTTGATTCTTTGATATAGTCATCAAATAATTCGTTAAAGCTATTCATATCAAGTCCAATATCATTAGCAATTAATTCTTTGTCATACTCAAGAGCAATATCTGGTGCATCTTTTTGACTTACTTCCACATTGTTATCTTCAACTGTATCTAAAATAGATAAGTCTTCATCAACTTCTTCATGAGAAATGTCAGTAGCTAAAAAATCATCATCTGCTAATTCAGCAACTGAGATATTATCAGGAACATCCTCATCTAGTATTTGAACTTCTTCTTCAAGCTTCTCTTCTTTAAAAGATAAAATAAATTCATCATCATCATCTTCAATCACTGGAGCCACCTCTTCTACAACACTAGGTTGAATGGTTTTACCAGAAAGTTTATCAATCATTATATATAATCTATCTAGATTTGTTTTTATATATTCATAATCACTAGATGTATTAGCTTGCGTTAATGCGTCTAGTGCATCTTCAATTCTAAGGTTAGCAGCAACACCTTTTAGTTTATGTGATTGAATTTTAATATTATCTAACTCTTCATCTTCTATGGATTGGTATAATTCATCCTTAAAACTAAGTGCCTGAGATATAAAATCTTGTATAAACTCTTCAATAAGATCAATAGGAAGGCCAAGCTCCTCAGATGCTACCTCAGGGTTATAAACATAATTTGCAAATTCCCCCTCTTCTACAAATGAAGTTGTTTCTTTAACTTCTTCTTTTTTTACACTTGGTGTCGGTACTACACTTTCTTGAACTTGTTGTACATCTTCTACTTCAGGTTCTCTATATTTTATAGCTTCTAACTCTTCATCGCGAGGAGCATCATCAGCTGTTAAATCTTCTACTTCAATTTCCGTTTCATATATATCTTCAACTGTTGTAGAGCTTACTGAAGTAGATTCATATGGATCATATGATGCTTCTGAAGTTTCTGCTGCTATCTCCTCTTGTGTTGCATCCTCTATAACTGACCCTGGAGTTGTAAATAATTCTGTAGCTCCAGTTGCTGGAGTTGGTGCAGGTTTTTCATTTATATCAGTTAAAAGTTTTTCTGTTTGAGATGAAGTTAGTGCTTTAACATTTAATAAAACAACGGAAAATGCCTTTTCTGCTGGACTATCAACAAGGTATGCTGTGTTAATACTTATACTAGCTGAGTAATTTTTATTTTTGATATGTATTATGACTTTTGCTTCAGCACCATTCTTATCAAGAACATAGTCAATCCAATGAACGTGCTTGAAGTTGTGAATGCAACCCGGTGTTTTTACAAATAAATCTGCAAAATCTGCAGCTTCTGCACGTAAATCAGCTAATGTAGATAATCCTAAAATTTCTAAATCAGCTTCATCAATCCCTAAAAATTCTTTTTTGTAGTTATAGATTAACATATATTCCCTTTAGTTTGAGTTTTCAAGAAGTTTTTCATTCTCAATAATATTTTTTCGTGCAGCAGGTTTTGATACTGAAATGTAACCAGTTATTTGTTCTTCTTTATCAAAAATAGGAGCTATTTCCATATCTACCCAGTAAAATTGTCCATCTTTACGTAAGTTTTTTAGCATACCATTCCAAACTTGACCATTTTTAAGTGATACCCACATTTTGTCAAATATCCCTTGTAATACATTTGGATGTCTTATAATATCATGGTTACTACCTACTAGCTCTTTAATGGTATATCCAGATATTTCGCTAAACTTTCTATTTACGAAAGTGATAGTTCCATCTATGTCAGTTTGACTGATGGCTACCCTACCTTCATAAATATACTCTTCATCTTTTGGTACAACTTTGTTCATAAAAAAACCCTTTTTACAATAGACGTATAATAATTTCCACTAATATATCATGAATAGTTTAAAAGAAAACTTATTTATAAATGTTTTTAATAATTTGTGCGTCTTTTGCGTTTAAAACAGTACTTATTTCTTCAATTGTTAAATTTTTTAACTCCTCAAATGTTCCAAAATGATTTAGTAGTTTTATGATTTTTGCTTGGCTTATACCCTTTAGAGTTAAAAGTTTACTTTCTTGATCTAATTTTAGTTTTGTTTTTTTATGAAAATTTATAGCACTTCTGTGAGCTTCATCTCTAAGGTTTTGTACCCATTGAAGTCTCTTATCACTCTCTTTAAGTCTAAAAATATCATTCTCTATATGTAAAATATCTTTTGCTTTGCCTTTTGCTCGATGAGCTTTTGCATCAATTTTTTCTTTACTTATAGCAATGATATCCAAAAATATACCATTAGATTTTATTATTTCATATGCTAGTTTCAAAAGTGTGGCACCACCATCTAAAATCCATAAATCTGGAGGAGAATTTTTGCTAAAACTATTGACTCTTCTAGTTAGAGTTTCACGCATTTGTGCGTACTCATCTTTTGCTTCTAAATGGTATGTACGGTATGATTTCTTATCAAATGTAGAGTTTTCATATACAACCATAGCTCCAACTGTGGCAACTCCTGACATATGTGAGTTGTCAAATATTTCAACTCTTGATGGTAGTCTTTGAAGAGTGAAAAGTTCTTGAATCTCACTTAGTATTTTTGTATCTTTTTTGCTTTTGTCTTTTTTTAGTAGTTCATCTGCATTTAAAAGAGCTAAGTCGATTAGATGCTTTTTATCCCCTTTTTGTGGGATGATAATTTTTGATTTTTTTCTAAACACTTTACTTAAATGTTCCTCTATCATCTCTAGATGTAAAAATCTTTGAGAAATTAAAATTGGTGCTACGATTGGTGGTTTTTCATCTTTATAAAAATTAAGTAAAACTCTTTGGTAAAGTTCATCTATATCAAAACCCTCATTTAGCTGTATAAAATCATGAGAAGATGAAATTATTTTTCCATTTCGCATAAATATTCGAACTACTACTGCTCGTTTTATAGAATTTTTAATAACAAAAATATCGTAATTTTCATTTGATGCAAAATCAATATCACTTTTAATTTCAGAACGACTTATTCTATCGCATCTATCACGTAACTCTGCAGCTTCTTCAAAACGCATATCTTCAGCATAAAAACCCATTTTATTTGTAAGTTTTTGTAGGAGTAATTTTTTATTTTCTATTAGTGAAGTAGCTAAGTTTAGCTCTTCTTTGTATCTATCTTTTGTTATAGGTAATTCACAAGGACCAAGGCACTTATCTATTTGATGGTAAAGGCAAAGTTTTTTACCCTTTAGGCATCCTTTTTTTTGGACAAGTTTACATAGTTCATAAACTGAGTCTAAAATATCTCTAGCACCTATGGAATAGGGTCCATAATATTTTATATTTTTTTCTTTAAGAATTTTCCTAGTAATTTCAAATCTTGGAAATTCTGCTGAATAATCTATGTATATATATGGATATGTCTTATCATCACGAAGTAAAATATTGTATTTTGGATTTAATTGTTTTATTAGTGAGTTTTCAAGGATTAATGCATCATGCTCAGAATTTACAACTATATAGTTAAGAGTTACAACTTGCTCTATCATTTTCGTGATTCTAAGTGATAAGTTAGAATTTGCTTTTAATTTAGGTGAAAAATTAAAGTAACTTTTTACACGATTTGAAAGATTTTTAGCTTTTCCAATATATAGTAAATTATCATTCTTATCAAAATACTGATAAATACCAGCAGAAGAGGGAAGTTGTTTTATGGTTTCAAGTAGTGTCATTTTTTGCTTTTATAATATCTTGGATACTTTTTACAAGTTGATTTAGTTTTTCGTCATGTATTACTACATCTAATGTTCCACTTGCTCGTTCTTTATAAGTTTGAGGTTTTTTTGCATCCTCTACATGTAGAGCTTTTTTAGGTGTATGCGTTACAAATGCTTTTATATCGTCAAATAATTTTGCCTCATTTTCTTTACATTCATCAGGTGTATGAAAATTTAAAGCAGATTTAATGCTTTGTATATTATTATCAAACTCTTGTTTCCCAACAGGATGATTAAATACAAAAAATAAAGTTTTGTTTTTAATATATGCAAAGTTTATCATCTTCTGTACAGGTGGTGTAAACATAGATTGTACTATATTGATACACTTGTAGTAAGATAATTTAGAAAATTGAGGTTTACTTTGAATAAGATTAATAATTTGAGACGCATTTTTCATCTAGTAATTATAGCATCGTTTTTATTAGGTTTGAGTGGATGTGGATATAAAGCTGATCCATATTATGAAGAAGATGCACCAAAGGGTGATGAAAATATAGAGTTTCATATAAAAGAGCCAAAACAAAATAATGAAATATGATGTAATAATTATAGGTGCTGGCGTAGCTGGTCTTTATGCTGCAATACAGCTTCCAAAAGATAAAAAAGTATTAATAATAAATAAACGAGAAACATTTAAATGTAATACCTTTTATGCTCAAGGAGGTATAGCTTTAGCAGTTGATGAAAGTGATATCTCTCTACATGTAGAGGATACTCTTGAAGCTGGAGCTGGTCTTTGTGATGAAGATGCAGTTCAGTCCATGAGTGAAAACTCCCGCGCGGCTATTGATGATTTGATTAGACGTGGATTTGAGTTTGATAGTGATGATGATGGAAATTTACTTTATACTAAAGAAGCAGCTCATTCAAGAGAGAGAATACTCCATGCTGGTGGTGATGCAACAGGACGATATCTACACCATTTTTTACTTTCACAAAATCCACATCCAATGCTTGGAAATGCTAGAGTTGTAGACCTTCTTATAAAAGATGCAGAGTGTTATGGAGTAACTGTTCTTGATCATCGAGAGAGTAGAAATATATATGCAAAAGATGTGATTATCGCTTCTGGTGGAGTAGGATCATTATATGAATTTCACACAAATGCACCATGTATATCTGCTGATATGCAGGGACTTTGTCTTGAAAAAGGGATTGAATTAGAAAATATGGAGATGATGCAGTTTCATCCAACAGTATTTGTAAATTCTGAATTTGCTCAAAAACAACTACTTACTGAAGCTCTTCGTGGAGAGGGTGCTACTATAGAAGATGAAAATGGAAAAAGGTTTCTTTTTGATTATGATAAGCGTGGAGAACTTGCCTCTAGAGATATAGTTTCTAAAGCTATTTATGATTATACGCAAAAAACAGCTCTTAAAGTTTATCTTAATTGTTCAAATTTTGAATATCACTATTTTACACAACGTTTTCCCAATATATTTAAAAATCTTCAAAATTTGGGTTTTGATGTTCCAACTCAGAGAGTTCCAATTTCTCCAGCTTTTCATTATGCTATTGGTGGTATAAAAAGTGATTTAAATGGACAAGTAGAAGGTATAAAAGGTTTATATGCAGTAGGAGAAGCTGCTTCAACTAAAGTACATGGAGCAAATAGGTTAGCTTCAAATTCTCTTTTAGAAGCATTAGTGTTTTCAAAGAAAGCAGCCTTGAAAATTTTAAAAAATGGTCGAGATGAAAAAAATTTAGAGTTTGAAATTACAAATGAAGTAATGAGCTTAAAAGATGATAAAACAAAAAAGAACCTTTTAAGAAAAATAATGTGGGAAAATGTGTCAATTGTCAGAACAAAAAGGGGATTAAATGATGCTTTAGAGCAAATTAATGCTCTTTTAAATGAAAATATTGGTAAACTATTGAAATTTCGTTTACTTACAGCAAAGCAGATAGTTTTATCTGCGCTCTCAAGGGAAGAGTCTGTTG
>Ga0256837_1001616_pt1 | contig 15290 bp, 17 predicted proteins | sample 4562384metaG_FD_185976 | JGI IMG/M metagenome (GOLD analysis project Ga0256837, IMG submission 185976) | Hydrothermal vent microbial communities from Guaymas Basin, Mexico - 4561-384 | ecosystem: Environmental > Aquatic > Marine > Hydrothermal vents | place: Mexico: Guaymas Basin | collected... | reverse complement strand
CGTTGTATATAAAATAAAAGATATTAAATGAAAGAAAAATTAAAAGTATTAATTACAAATAGTGCATCATTAAGTGCTGAAATAGTAGTGCAACTCATTGAGAATTACAAAGAAAGAAATATTGTAATCGTAAATTATTCTATAGAATTGAATGAAAAAATAATAAAAGAGCACTTAGTTTCTTCTGATTTTAAATCTTTTGAAATCTTTACAATAAAAACAAAAAATATAGATATTGTAAAAGATAAAGTAGTAAATACAAAAGAAGATGATTTAATCTTTGTCATTGGATTAGAAAATTTATTTATAGATACAGCAACAAACACTTATACATTAGCAAATAAAAATAAAACTTTGAATTACAAATCTCCAAAAGATATAGATATTATAGAGGTTATGAAGTTTATAGACTATTTATATGAAAGTCAAAGAGATTTAGTCTTTTTATTAACTACACAAGATTATGATATAAGTGAAAAAACTGTTAAATCATTGGAAAATTATGATATAGAAATTATACATATAAAAAATTCAAATCAAGACAATTTTTCAAAGATACAAAATGAAATATTGAAAGCTATTGAAAGTAATGACTATGAAGAGTCAATAAAAACAATTGAAAAGTATGAAACAAACTTAGAGTCTAGTACTTATAGACAAGCAAAAACATCAATTTTTATTAAACATGGATTTTCACAAGATGCAATAACTTTACTTAGTGATAATTATGACTCTTTATATAATAATGAAAAGGTAAGTTTAGCAGAGCTTTTATATGATAGAGAAGAGTATCATCAAGCTTTTAATATTGCTATGCCTCTATTTCAAGAAAATCCTTTAATAATAAATCTTCCATTTCTTTTATCAAAACTTACAATAGAACTTAATTGTTTTGAAGAGTGGTATAAAAAAATAATTGAGGTAAATAGTCAAGACATAAAAGTTTTAGATATTAGTGCAAATTATTTTACCAGAGTAAAGAAATATCAAGAGGCAATAGAATTAAGAGAACAGTTATTTGAAATAACTAAAAATCCATATCATTTATTATTAATAGAAATATTAAAAGTAGAAGAAAATAGACCTGTGAATGGTCATATTGTGGAAAACAATATAAAAAATCTCTTAGAAAAATATCCTGATAATGAAGATTTGTATGTTGATGCTAGTTTTAAATTAGGACAAATATGGTTTGAAGTTTATAACAGTCCATGGAAAGGCTATTTCCATTTTAAAAATAATCTAAAGAAATGTAATAGTTTATATTCTGTAGAGTCAGCAAAATATAGAATGAAACTTTTATCAAATCAAGGGTTTTCAGATAAAATCAGAAAACCTTCTTACCAAAAAAAATATCCTAATATATTACCTGAAATAAGACTAAATGAGCTGCTTGATAGTATAATAATTTTAACTCATGACAACAATGGATATATAGTTTGGGAAAGCTTTATAGATAAAGCTCAAAGTATGGATGTATGGGAAAAATATCTTGCTAAAAAGTTAATAAAAACTTTAAAAGAACTTGATGTAAAATTAATCACAAGTTATATATCAAAGTCATCTCTTTATAATGAACCTAAAGAATTAGAGTATGCTTTTTTAGTTAGAAAATACTTTGATGAAAATCTACAAGAAGAAGGAAAACTTAAAGATATAGCAGATGGAATATTGATTCATACAAAATCTATAAAAGAAAAAATTTGGACAAGATATTATCTAGCAATCAATTTAATATTAGAAGGAGAAATGCAATATGCAAATAATCAAGCTATATCATTATGGCATTTGGCAAATGAAATCCAACATGATGAATATCTATCTAAACTAGCAAGATATTTAGGAACTCTATCTTGGGGGATAATTCAAGTTAAGAATCATAAATATATAGAAGGGATTTCTTGTATTATAGTAACTATAAAATATTTAATACTTGACGCTAAAGAAGTTTTTCCTTTTATGGAAGATACACTTAGAGTATTAAATATTTGGATTCAAGAAAATCAAAATTTATTAAGTAAAGAAGAATTGGAGCTATTTCATAACTTATTTAACTCATTAATTCCAAATCAAGAAAAAAATGAAATACTACAATTAGTACATAAAAAAGACTGGTATACTATCTATAATAAATTAGGGTACAAAATATACAATACACAAGAATATAATGCTGAATGGGGACTTGATTTTTATTATTATACTCTTGCATCTCTTAATTTAGATAAATTTGATTTAAATTTACTACTTACTAATATTGATAATTTTATAGAGGCACTAAGTTCAAGATTAGACACTAGAGAAAAATTATTATATGGTATGAGTGATATTTTATATAAATATTCACTAAAAAATGAAAATATCTTTAAGCAAGGATTAAAAAGTTCTTTAAAACTTTTAAGTATAGCAATTGAAGATATAGAGAGAAAAAAAGAACAATTTTCAAATAGCTATGAAAGAGCCTTTTTATCTGATGAACATCGAAGAACATATAAACTTTACTTAATGATTAATTTAATTTTTTATAAGATGAAAATATTGTTCCCAACAGAGCAAAAATTAGCTCTTAATATTATTAATACTTTTGATTCTTTATCTCCTCGAACAATTAAAGAGCAAAAAGAAAACCTATTAAATGCTAATTTAACAGATGAGATAAAAGAAATTGCAAAAGAGTATAAGATTTTATATGATGAGATGTCTCTTTTTACTTTAAACGCAACAAAAGAAGATTTTTTAACAAAAGAGTATGATGAAAAAAGTAGTAGATATTTAAAACTTAGAGAAATTTTAGAGAAAGAACACCCACTATATAAAAAAGATATTAACTTAGAATCTTTGCCTATTCAATTAATTCAAATCTCTTTAAAAGAAGATGAAATATATTATCAATATGTTGATACTGATATGTTTATTGCTTCTTTAGTTATTACAAAAGAATTTATAAGTTTTGATTTAAATAAAAATACTAAACTTACTAAAGATATAGATATTTTATCAACAGAATTACAAAATTTTACAAAATTATCAAGTTATAACATTAATGAAGTTTATAATTCATATTATCAAATATCTCAAAAATATTTTGGTTTACTTCTCGAAATATATAAGAAGCATAAGTACAAAAAGATTTATATAAATCCTGATTTAAGTAAACCTCTACTTTCATCAAACTTAATTCGATTAGAAAATAGTTGGCTTATTGAAGAGGTAGATTTTATTGTTAATGTAACTAATAAAAATTATTTTGTAGACAGAGAAGAGAAAGAAAAAACTAACTTTAAAATAGCTACATTAGGTCAAGACTCTGACAGACAGATGAAAGAAACAAAAGTATGGATAAATAAAGATAACGATAGAAAAGGTATCTTTATTGATAGTTTGGAAGAAAAGATAAATAATATAACTTTTACTAAAGAAGAGAGCCTATTAATTGTAAGTCATGGTATACAAGGAAATCATCAAAATAATTTAACAGGTTCATTATCAATAGATGGGGCAGAAAAAAGCTATACAATAAGCGATTTAAAATTTATAAATGATTTAGATTCTATCTTCTTTTTAACTTGCAGTAGTGGCTCTGTATCTATTGGAGAATATGAGACAAGTAGTAGTATTCTCAATAATATTCTATCTAAAAATATCAATAGTGCTATTTTATGTAAATGGGATGTATTTTTGGATGTATCTCTTGAGATATCAGATAAACTTATTAAATTATCAGAAAATCAACCTATTGAATATGCACTAAATCAAGCATTAAGAGAAACTTTTAAAAATTCAAAATGGCAACACCCAGTATATTGGGCAGGGATTGAGATTTGGAAAAATTAGTAATATATACAACAAAACCTTGGAACTAATAAATTTTCTACGAAAATTTACAGTTCAAGTCAACCGTTATGCTCACTTACCAAATTGACATTACTATATATTACAGTTTTAAATATAGGTGGAATAATCAAATCAAACTTTTAATTAGATTTGTTATTTTTAAGAAGAAAAGTTTAATAAAAATTTCGGAGAAGATATGAAAAAAATAATTAGTTTAGCAGTTATAACTGCTTTAAGTTTAGGATTTAGTGGTTGTGCAACAAATGATAGAATTGCAGAAATTGGATATAAAAAATATTCAATTTCAGGGGAAGTACAAGGAAGAGCAGAATTATTTCATGACGTTAAAGAATTTTGTAATGAAAAAAAATTATATCCTAAAATATTGAATGAAAAAAAGACATCAGAAGTTCATGAAAATAATGCTCCAGATATGGCAATAGATTTTAAATGTATCACTGAATCAGAATATAAGAAGGATAATTAAAATGAGTATAAAAATAAATAAAGAAGATTTACAGACTAATAAATATAAATATGTTAACAAAAGAGATATTGGGGATAAAAAATATACTGGAAAACTAGATAGAATAAAAATTGATAAAGATGAACTCTATGAAGTTATTTATTTTATAGAAGAATATATTAATAAATATTATAATGGTATTAAAGATTTAAAAATGATTCATCAGATTGAGGATATTATACATTTAAAAGAGTATTCAAATATTCAATTAAGAGAAGAATTAATAGATACCATTATTACACATCTTACAAATGAATTCATTAATAAAGCATAACAAAAGCTTGAGACTGTAAACTAAATAACAGTCTCATAGCAAGAAAATATTTTAACTTAGTTGAAAAACTTTGATATGATATTGAACATTAAAAAGTTTGAGAACAAAGGAAAATAATAATGCCATTAAAAACGATAGCTGATGAATTAATTGAAATTCAAAATGAACATAAAATATTAGATGATAAATTACAAGTAAAAAGATTAGAGATGTATAATGCCTTTCTTGAATATGAAAAAGATAAAATAGAATTGGACAATAATATAATATATAAAACATTAGAAAGAGAACAGCTTAGAATTGTGAATAGAGAAAAACTCTTAAATATCTTATCAGATAAAATTGACGATGAATCCCTGATAGAAGATATTCTATCTGAAGTGATTTATGATAGTAAGCTAAACCCTGGCATCAGAATTACAAAAAAAGCATAACAAGTACTAGGAGAGAAATAAGTAGCCTAGCGGCGACTTATTTCTCAAGACAGTCGTTATATGTAAAAAATAGCTATTGAAATTAAAAATAAAGGTTAACAATGGAAAAGACTGAAATTAAAAAAGTGAAAATGGCTGATGAAAAGTATTGCAGTGAGTGTGGTGAGATTATTAAGGTAAATGCAGAAATTTGTCCAAAATGTGGTGTAAGACAAGTAGCAATTTCTGATGTAATTGAAAATTCAAAACCTAATGATAAAAAGATAGGTGAAAAATTTTTATTTTCATCAGGAACTTCATTAGTAACTTTTTTAATATTGATTTTTATGAGTACACCTCAAAATTCATGGCTTAATGGAATTATTGGATCTTTTATGTTTGCATTAGTGGCTGGAATTTTAGGAATGGCTATACCAACAACGAAGAAAATAATTTACATACCAGTAAGTTTGGCAGTGATGTTTTTAATTGCTGTAATCATTGGTTTATCGACTAACTAAAAAGATATTATTAATAAGTAATTCTCAGAGTATCTTATTTAACTAAACATATAACAAAACCTTGGAGAGAAATAAATGCCCTCGGTGATTTTTTAAAGTTTTTAGATAAACTATAAAAAGAAAGACTACAGACTTGAAAAACTGCTAAAAAGGCATTTATTTCTCAAGTCAACCGTTGTGTGTCAGCTTCAAAGTGGAAATTAGCTAAAATGAAAAAGTAACTATTTATAAAATAAGATTTAGGGATAAGTAAATGACAGATTATTTTAACAAAAAAGAAATATCACAACGAGCAGAAGATGAGTTACTGTATGAATATGTAATGGAAGAGATGGAACAAGAACCAAATTATATTAAAGGTTTATGGGCAAAAGCTATGGCATATTCAGAAGGTAATAATGAAAAAGCTAAATCATTATATATGCAATATAGAGTTCAATCAATAAAAGATGATTTTAAATTACTAGAAATAGCTTACAATGAACTTTCAAAAGAAAAATTATGGGATACTATAAAAAATAGTTTTGGAAGTGATGATGATAAACAAAAAATTAAACAAGAACAAAAAGAGAAGCAAGAAGAGGAAAAATATGGAAAGATTAAAGGCTGGTTAACATTTTTTGCTGTTTTATTAGTATTATGGAATTTATCTCAATTTGGATTTGTTGAATATTTTAAAGATGAATATGTTCAAGCAATACAAAATATGTATTTATTTGAAAATGAAAAAATGGCAAAAACATTTAGCTATATTTTTTATTCTGAATTATTTACTGCGTTTATGTTGTTTTTATTTACATTAAGTTTTTTTTCTAAATCTAGTGACACTAAGGCTATAGCCATTTTGTTTTTTATAATATTGTTTATTGTTAGACCATTTCAAGCTATAGGATTGATTAATATATTTAAAGAAATTAATGAAGTTCCACCTGTGGAAGTAGTAAAATTAATTGGTTCTTTATTGTGGGCATTAATATTTTTACTGTATTTTATTTTTTCAACAAGAGTTAAAAAAACATTTGTTCATAAAAAAGATACTCTTACACTAATGTTTTTTGCAGCTATTATTCCAGGCTTACTTTTAATGGGATATTTATCTAAAAGTGGAGTACCTTCATCATATGAATTACAAAATACTGCTTTAAAAACAGCAAATAAATATTTCGAAAGTAAAGATTATTCAAATGCAAACACATATTATAATATTGCTGTTAAAAAAGGATATGACCCTCATTCCATAGCAGAAAAATATTTTGAAAAAGAAAAGTATAACGAATCTATTCAATGGTATAAAAAAGCAGTTGATATAGGTGATAAAAATGCAAAATTTAGACTGGCATACTCATATAGTACTATACCTGACTATGATAATGCAATAAAATATTATCTTGAGTATATCGAACATAATGAATATGATGTTGCCATGAATAATTTATCTTCTACTTATAGAAATATTAAAGAATGGAAAAATTCTATAAAATGGGCAAAAAAAGCTATTGAAAAAGGTTATGACTATCAATTTTTTGGTATAGGCTATTGTTACGATATGTTAAAAGATTATAAAAATGCTGAAAAATGGTATAAAAAATCAATAAGTCAAGGTGAAAAAGTTGCAATGTGGAATTTAGGACTTATATATGAAGATGGTAAAGGTTCTATATCAAAGAATGAAAAGAAAGCATTTGATTTATATTTAAGTGCAGCAAGATTAAACTATAATAATGCTATGAAAAGAGTCGCTTATATGTATAGATATGGATATGGTGTAATTCAAGATACAACAAAAGCTAATTATTGGGAGAACAAAGCAAAATGACAGATAAAGTAAGACATCAATTAAACGAACTTGGTAAAATAGCAAATCAAATTTCAGACTTAGTAAACAATGGTAAGCCTTTTGGAAATACAGAAAAACAAACGCTATTTCTAGCATATTTTGATATTGATGTTGAACATTTACAGTCACTTCATTTACTTATTTCAAATGATTATAATGGTTCTGCTTCTGCTCTTGTAAGAACTTTTTATGAAACATTTTTTAGAGCATTATGGGTAAATGCTTTTGCTACACCAGAACAGTTAGAAAAAATTAGAAACAATGATTTTAACTTTATGAGAGATGAAGGAAGTATGGGAAGTAAAATTGCAAAACTTGATAGTTATTATACGGGTACTGACTTTTTCAAAAATTTAAAGGATGGAGTATGAGGAACTATGAGTGACTATACTCATTCAGGGAGCTACCAACTATCAAGAAGATGGACAGATGGCGAACTAAAACCAAACTATACAGAGAGTGAACTTTTAGAGATTATTATTGAAGTAACTAAAGCATATTTATTATTTACTAATATGTTATTTAAAATACATAATTACAAAGAGGAAGAAGATAAAGTATTAGAAATTCTTATAGCGTACAAAAAAAATACTAACCCTATCTTGGAGGCAATTTATGAGTAACTTAATTAGTGATATTAAAATAGAAAAATATAAATGTTTCAATGATTTTGAAGCAAACAATTTAACAAGAGTTAATTTAATAGGTGGAGAAAACAATGTTGGAAAAACTGCTTTTATTGAAGCTTGTTATCTTGTTGTTTCATCAAATAAAGTAACAAATCTTTTATTTGCATTAACAATGATTGAAAAAAATAGAGATAAGCTAAATATATTTCTTTATGATGAAACTAATATAATTGAAATATTACAAAGTAATAAAGTAATTTCTATAAAATCATTGAATAACATAAAGTATGAATTGAATGATAATGATTTTAATCCTATTATAGAAATTGAAATTAATGATATCTCTACAAAGATTGATTTTAATAATAAAATTTTATTTGAAAATAGTAAGAACATTATTTTTATAGATAACTTTGGATTTACCAATAGCGAATTAAAAGAAGTTTATAAATTTGTTCAATTTAAGGATAAAGATATTCAAGTTAATTCATTTCTTAAAAATTTTAATTTTAGAAATCCTAAATTTAAAATAATCGATGATAAACCATATTTAAAAACAGATGATACTGAAGAATATAATCAAATTAATAAATATGGAGATGGTATAAAACATTATATTTCTATTATATGTTCACTTTATGCTTGTGAAAATGGTTATCTGTTTATAGATGAAATAGAAAATGGTATACATTATACTTTATATGATAAATTATGGGAAATTATATTTCAAATAGCTCAAGAACAAAATGTTCAAGTGTTTGTGACAACACATTCAAAAGAATGTATTGAATCTTACAATAATATATCTCAAAAGTTAAATCCTAGTATCACTACATATATTGAACTAGGTAAAGATAAACAAGATAATATAAAAGCAAATGTAATGAGTTTAGAGCAATTAAATAGAAATATAATTATAGGAAATGGAGTACGAGGATGGTAGCGATACTCTTTGAAGGAAAAAGTGATGAAAAAATCCTTAATCAAATTTGTGATACATATAATTTAGTAAAAGAAAAAATAATATATTTCAACTTTGAAGGGAAAGATAATATTTTTAATATTTCCCATGAATATTACAATGAAATTGAAAATGATATAAACAACTTACAAAGAATTGATAAAATATTAATTGTAGTAGATGCAGATAATGACAATGATCCAAATCCAAATAGAGGTTTTGAAGCTTCAAAAAATAAACTAGAAGAAATAATTACTGATTTAAATTTTAAAATTCCTATTGATTATTATATAATGTGTGATGAAAATAAAGTTGGTAACTTAGAATCATTTCTCCTATCTGTATTGGATACTGAACAAAAAAAATGTATTGAGAATTTTAAAAATTGTTATAAATATAAATTAAGCGATAAATGGACTTATAATAGTTTTTACAAACAAATGAATCACCCATTTGATTTTAATCATCAAAATTTTAATATTTTAAAAGAAAAGCTAACTAATTTATTTAACAATTGAGTATTTCTTAGATAGTACACACAACAAAACAGAGGAAGAGAACAAGATTACCTTGCGAAAATACCGAGCTTTTATCGTATCAAGTAAGATACTTTAAAGACCAAATATTTCTTGCATAAATACATCTTGTCCTTCACTTCAGGCGTTATATTCAAGAAGCCACATTGTCTGGAAATTTGAATATGCCTATTTTGAAAAAAATTGGTAACTTTAATTTTGGAGATTTTAATGAAAAAATTACTATGTATAAGTTGTGTATTAATAATACAAAGTATAAATTTGGAAGCATATGATGATGTGTATTCGGAAACAAATTCTTATAGTATACACCAAGTAAATAGCAACAATACATACAATGATAATAGTAAAGTTTTAAGTGACAACTCTTTTACACTGTTTGGTGGATGGGGAAATGATTATTCTAATTATATGAATAATGAATCTATTTTATATTTAAGTGCATATGTTACAGGTACATTTGGTGGTGTAACACAAGGAGCAGCTGGAGCCCAAATAGGTGTGTATGAGGATTTATATATTCTTGGTGAGTATGGTGTATATTCTGCACCTGAAGATTTTAATCTAGATGATGGAAAAGCTGCAGAAGGAACATTTGTAAATTATGGCTTATCATATCATGCCAAAATTAGTAAGAATGCATTACTAACAATGGAAGTAATTTATAGAAAAATGCTAGAAGAAAAATATTCAGATGGTAGCTACTTTTCGATAGATAAAGAAATTGACCATAATCAAGGATTTTTAATGTTTAACTTTATAGGGTTTAAAAAATCTGGGCATACTGGTTTAGAACTAGGTATGGGTTTTGGTGAAGATTTATTTACTTTTAAAGCTGGATTAAAATTTAGATATTTCTAATGATATTTAGATACTTAACACTTTGTTTATTATTTTCTATTTTAATAGCTAATAATGATTGTTTAGTAGATAATAAAAAAGCTCCTTTGTGGGTTTGTGGAGTATCTATATATGATTTAAAGTATAATACTGCAATAGGGATTGCAACTAAAAATAATTTACCTTTTAAAATTGTAAAAAAAATAGCAATTGCAAATGCACGAGTAAATTTAGCAGAAACTATAAAAGTCAAAATTCAATCTAAGATACATATGAGTACAACTTCAATTACTCACAATGGTAAAGAATTTGTTGAAAATGAGTTGATTGATAATATTCATACTGTTGCAAAAGAAAAAATAAGCAATTACACTGTATTAAAAATTTGGCAGAGTAAAAGTTATTTGTATGTTCTTATTGGGATACCATTATAGAAGTTAAAGAGTACAAAGATAGGTAATATATTTTTGTACTCAACCACTATATTAAAAGCACACATAGGAAGAAAACATCAACAATATACTAAATGAAGCCACCCTCAAGTTAAAAGCAAAATTACTTATATTTTCTGGAATTTCTTTATTTATAGGATTAACTAAAGCTTTGCCTACAAAGCTATCTTTAATAGGTCTAAGTTTTAATAATAATGAAAAAATATTTGGTTGGTTCTTAATTGTCATAACTATTTTTTTACTTATAAACTTCTTAGTTATATTGAGTTTAGATTTAATGCAATATTTCAAAAACAACCTTATTAATAATAAAGCCAGAAAATTCACAGGTGAAACACTTGGAATGACATATGATGAAATTGGTAAAGAATATGAAAGACAAGATAAACTTAATCAAGAGCAAAGAGGAGATGAAAGAACCGGTTCATTGGGAGATGAAGCAGATGATATAAAAAAACAGATTAAAGAACTTGAAAATAGTTTTGATAAAAAGCATCTTACATTTCAAAATATTGTAGAATTATTCTTTAATGTAATTGTGCCAATAATAGTTGCTATTCTTGGTTTAAAGTACCTATATTGCTTTTTATTACAGTAATATATTAAAGGATATAACAACACCTTGGAGAGGAAATAAATGCCCTCGGCGAACTTTTTAGAGTTCTTAGTTATAATCTCAAAAGAAAGATTATAGACTTGAAAAATTGCCAAAAGGGCATTTATTTCTCAAGTCAACCGTTAGCAATATAGCATTAACTACATTTAGGATATTATTATAAAAAGGATATATTATTAAAACTATTTTAAATATAAGATCTATTGAAGATATAAAAACTATACAAAATGCAATTTTAAGTAATCAAGATTTTGAAATTGGTGAAGTTGTTCCAATTAAATATACTGTAAAATTAATAGGTGGAAGATTTGATAATTATGATATAAACTACATTAATGCAGATGTTGCAAGAATAGTTTTAAGTGAACAAGAAAATTATACAAAATTATTAAATGAAATTACAAAAAAATTTAATATTGAGTTTACCGAAGAGAATAAAATTCTAAAATTCAAATTACAAAAAGGTAGTTTAGAAGTTATTAATGAAGCCTTGTCAATGTTGGAGGTAGTAAAAAATATGGAAAGTCAAGATATACTATATTTGTTTTTAGGAATAAGTTCAATGTGGTTTGGGCATTCAGCTTATAGTAAATACCTAGAAAAAGAAATTAAAAAAATAGAAGCTTTAAAAGAAAAAGCTAAAGATGAAGAAACAAAAACTATAATTACTCATACGATAGATGCACTGAAAGATGTTGCTCTAAATAAGCCTATTCAAGAGTCAATTAACAATAGAACAAAAACTATTTTATCAGTACTTAAAGAAGATGAAAGATTTACAGATGGAAATATTTCTTTAGATAATACTAATATTCAAGATTATGAATATTCAAAACCAGAATTAGATGATATAGAAGAAGAATTAATTGAAAATTATCAAATTGAAAGTTATAATTTCTATAAACCAGGTAAGTTATTTAAATTAGTTGGAATTCGACCATTTGCAAATTCTGAAGTTTTAGAAGCTAAAAAAAGAATTATTTTACTTCAAGAAGCAGACAAAAAAAATTCAGTTAAATTAAAAGTTAAGATTATTAAAGATGGATTAACAAAAACTATTAAAAATGTATATATTTTAGATTTGATTCAAAATAATGAAGGATAAAAATTACAATGTCAGTTAAACAAAAAATAAAAGAATTAGCAAAAAAGTATTCTGATAATTTAAAAAGTAAAATAGACAATAGAATGGAAGAAATGAAAGCAGATGATAAATCTCATTATTTAATTTATCAAGTTTTAGGAATATCAAATAAAGAAGGTCATTTAATAGATTTATATCAAAATAAAGGACGATTTTTATATAAATATGCAGGTTCATTTTTAGAAGAAGCCACTAAACTATGTTTTTTAGAAACTTTTCCAGAATCAGCAACAACTAAAATTCCAAATACATTAGGAACTAGACCTAAAACTTTTGAAATTGATTGTTTAGAAGGCAATAATGCTATTGAAATTAAATGGAGAGATGCTACAACTGATGGTGACCATATTACAAAAGAGCATACTAGAATAAAAGTAATTCATGATGCAGGATATCAACCAATAAGAATAATGTTTTATTATCCAAATAGAACACAAGCTATGAAAATTCAAAATACACTTGAAACATTATATAAAGGTATTGGTGGAGAATATTATTATGGAGATAATGCTTGGGAATATGTGAAAACTAGAACGACTATTGATTTAAAACAAATTTTAGAAGATATTGCTAAAGAAAATTCAGGAGTTTAAAACTATGGAAAAAGTTTTACATGGAGATTGTTTAGAAATATTACCAACTTTTAAAGACGAGAGTGTAGATTTAATCTATTTAGACCCACCATTTTTTACTAATACGGTGCAAAAACTTAAAACAAGAGATGGTAGTAAAGAATTTTCATATAGTGATATATGGAAAAGTCATGAAGAATATGCAGAGTTTTTATACAAGAGATTAAAAGAATTAAAACGAGTCTTAAAAAGTGATGGGAGTATCTTTGTTCATTGTGATAAAAATTCAACCCACATAGTAAAAACATTATTAGATGATATTTTTGGATTGAAACAATTTCAATCTGAAATTATTTGGTACTATAAAAGATGGTCTAACTCTAAAAAAGGTCTATTACCATCTCATCAAACAATATATTTTTATTCTAAAACTAAAGATTTTAAATTTAAAACAATTTATAATGATTATTCAGAAACAACAAATATAGACCAAATATTACAAAGAAGAGTAAGAGATAAAAATGGTAAAACTGTGTATGCTAAAGATGATAAAGGGAATACAATAAATAGTGATATAAAGAAAGGTGTACCATTAAACGATGTTTGGGAAATCCCATATCTTAATCCAAAAGCAAAAGAAAGAGTTGGATATCCAACTCAAAAACCTATATTATTATTAGAACGGATTATAGAAATAGCCTCGAATGAGGGCGATACCATTCTTGATCCTTTTTGTGGAAGTGGTACAACTTTAGTTGCTGGAAAACTAAATAATAGAAAAGTTTTAGGAATTGATAAATCAGAGGAAGCTATTAGTCTTACAAAATTAAGATTAAATAATCCAATTAAAAGTGAATCTAATTTATTAAAAAAAGGTAAAAAAGCATATCAAAATGTTAGTAATATGGTTGAAAAACTATTACATAATATTGAGTATGTACCTGTTCAAAGAAATAGTGGAATTGATGCAATCCTTAAAATAACATATCAAGATAGCCCTATTTTAATTCGTATCCAAAAAGAAAATGAAACGATAGAAGAAGCTATAAAATCATTAAACAAAGCAATAATTACAAAGCAATCAAAAAAATCTTTTTTGATAAGAACTAATGATGTAAAATCTTTATTTGAACATGATAATGAAAATAGTAATATTGAAATTATAAATTCTACTATTTATGAAATAAATAAACTTTTAAGCAGAAAAAATTGCTAACAAAACCTAGCAACGAACACTTGGGTGTCGTTGTAGTCAGTCGTTGTATGCAGGTTGTCAAAACAAAAAAATAGCTACAAAATGAAACATATTGTACTAAATTTGTAAAATAAATAGCATTTTGCTTAACAAATCGGCTTCTCAACTGAATATAGAGGTAGAGGTTTATTCTTTTACTGTTTAAAATTATAAACTTACTCCATGCTAAGGCTAAAAATGAAAATTAAAATACATAAAGGTACAAATGAAATTGGTGGAAGTTGCATAGAGTTAAAAACAAAAAATACAACTATATTACTTGATTATGGTACACCATTACAAGATACTAGTGAACAAGTGAAAATTGCAGACAATATTGATGCTATTTTAATATCGCACCCACATCAAGACCATTTTGGAGAGATAGTAAATATTGAGAATAGTACTCCTATTTATTGTGGAGAGTTAACAGTAGAACTAATTAATGCTGCAAAAATATTTACTGGTAATGAAATATTAGAAAATAATTTCCAAATATTTGAAGCTTGGAAGAGTTTTGAAATTGGTGATTTTAAAATCACTCCATATTTAGTTGACCATAGTGCAACAGATGCTTATGCTTTTTTGATTGAAGCTGATAGTAAAAAAGTTTTGTACAGTGGTGATTTTAGAGCAAATGGAAGAAAATCAAAGCTATTTGATAGAATGCTAAAAGATAAAGATTTACAAAATGTAGATATTTTACTTATGGAAGGAACTATGCTTCAAAGAAGTAACAAAGATTTTCCTGATGAACAAAGTGTTGAAGATAAAATATTTGAAACTATAAAAGAAACCATGATGTGTCAACCCTAATTCATACTAATCACAAACTATTCTAAGCAACTATTTCATTTTGTAACATAAATTCTTCAAACTCCACAGGAGATAAATTATTATTAGA
>Ga0256837_1001615_pt1 | contig 15293 bp, 14 predicted proteins | sample 4562384metaG_FD_185976 | JGI IMG/M metagenome (GOLD analysis project Ga0256837, IMG submission 185976) | Hydrothermal vent microbial communities from Guaymas Basin, Mexico - 4561-384 | ecosystem: Environmental > Aquatic > Marine > Hydrothermal vents | place: Mexico: Guaymas Basin | collected... | reverse complement strand
GATAGATTAACTGATAGACTAAGAGAGAGCAATATTCAAAGATTTGCTTTTAATGGCGAGAGTTTGAGAGGAAGTAAAAGTCTAATCTAATCTTTATATTCCCATTTAAAATCTTGCCATGAGCCTAAGTCGCTTGAGCGAGTTAACGACTCTTCTAACTCATCTAAGAATTTATCTCTACTAATATCTTTAGCACCCATTTGAGCTAGATAATCGTTTTTAACTTGACAATCTATAAAGTCATAACCTCTTGAATTTAATACATCAGTTAATGCTTTAAATGCTACCTTTGAGGCATTACTTTTTAGGGAAAACATAGACTCTCCAAAAAACACTCTACCCATTGATAATCCATATAATCCACCAACTAGAATATCATTTTCATAAACCTCTATGCTATGAGCAAAACCCATTTGAAAAAGTTCAATATAAGCATTTTTCATATCATCAATAAGCCAAGTACCATTTTGTCCATCTCTATCTACATTACTACAATAGTTTATAACCTCTTCAAAAGCATTATCAAATTTTATTTTATATCTCTCTTGACGCAAAAACCTCTTGAATGATTTATTAACTTTAAACTCATCTGGATATAAAATCATTCTAGGGTTTGGAGACCACCATAAAATTGGGTCATCTTTATTAAACCATGGAAATATTCCTTTTCTATATGCTGTTAATATTCTATTAGGAGATAAATCTCCTCCAAAAGCCAGAAGACCCTCATCGGCAGAGTATCTTGGATCTGGAAATATATAAGATTTATCTAATGATGGAATACTATAATCATCTTCAAACATAGAACTCAAAATATTATCCTTTAAATAATAAAGTAAGTTTTTCTTTTTCAAATCCTACTTTTACTTCTCCACCATTTTTCAATGAACCGAATAAAATTTCATCAGTCAATTTCTCTTTAATCTCTTTTTCTATAATTCTTGAAATATTTCTAGCTCCATACTCTTCACTATATCCCTCTTTTGCTAGATACTCTTTTGCTTTATTAGAAGATTTTATTTTAATATTTTTATCTTTCAATTGAATGTTTAATTTTTCTATCTCTTTACCAACTATTATAATAATTGTTTCCATAGATAATGGTTTAAATTCAACTACTCCACTAAGTCTATTTCTAAATTCTGGAGAAAAGAAATCTTTTAGTGCATTTTGAGTTTTACCACTTTGTTTACTCTCAAAGCCCATAATACTAGCCTCTTTCGTACCAATATTAGATGTCATAATTAGAATTACATTTTTAAAATCACTTACAAATCCATTATTATCTGTTAGTTTTGCACCATCCATAATCTGTAGAAGAATATTCATAACATCTGGATGAGCTTTTTCAATTTCATCTAATAAAAGAACTGTGTGAGGATTTTTCTTTATCATCTCTGTAAGTAGTCCACCTTGTTCATATCCAACATATCCTGGAGGTGAACCAATTAATCTACTAACAGAGTGTTTTTCCATATATTCACTCATATCAATTCTTTCAAAGTGAATATGTAATGAGTCAGCTATTGTTGTCGCTAAAGCTGTTTTACCAACACCAGTTGGACCAACAAATAGAAATGAACCTATTGGAGTGTTTGGAGTGCTTAATCCAGCATAAGAGCGTTTAATTGCTCCTGTAATAGCTTCAATAGCATGATTTTGACCTATGATTTTATTCTCTAAAATATTATTTAAATCTTTTAATTTTTTTGTATCATCAGTTCCAACAACACTCGATGGTAATTTTAATATTTTTGCAATATTTTCTTCTATATCTTTTGTTGTAACGGTAATATCCTTTTTACCTTTAAGCATAAAACTAGCTCCAACCTCATCAATAATATCCATAGCCTTATCTGGTAGAAACTTATCATGAAGATATTTAACCGATAAATCAATAGCTCTTTGGAGTGATTCATTACTAAAAGATATAGAGTGAAAAGCTTCATATTTATGTTTTATACCTTGTAGAATTAACATAGTATCTTCTACACTAGGTTCGTCTACATCAATTTTTGCAAAACGTCGAGACAATGCTTTATCTTTATCAAAGAAGTTTCTATATTCTGCATAAGTTGTAGCCCCAATACATTTTAAATCACCTCTTGCTAGTTGTGGCTTTAGTATATTACTAGCATCCATACTTCCATCACCTGTACTTCCTGCACCAACCATTGTATGAATTTCATCTATAAATAAAATTGCTCCATCAATGGCTTCAAGTTCTTTTAATATAGCTTTTAATCTTTTTTCAAAATCACCACGATATTTAGTTCCTGCTATTAATGAACCCATATCTAAAGCATAAATAGTAGCATTCTTTAAAATATCTGGAACATCTTGCTCACTTATTTTTAATGCTAATCCTTCTGCAATAGCAGTTTTTCCAACACCAGCTTCTCCAACTAATAGTGGATTATTCTTTTTTCTTCGGCATAGGGTTTGCATAACTCTATCAACTTCTAACTCTCTACCTATGATTGGGTCAATTTTACCTTTTTTAGATAATTCGACTAACTCATTTGTAAATTGAGATAAAATACTATCTTCTGAATCATCATCATCATCTGAATCATAACCATTCATATCATGAGATATAACTTCTAAGAGATCTATTCTATCAATACCAGATTTTTTTAATAAGTATCTTGAGTATGTATCTTCTTGTTCTATTATTGAAGCTAACATATCACCTATCATTGCACTATCTTTTCCTGAACTATTTATATGAATAATCATATTATTAACTGTTTCAGTAAGAGTAATGGTTTCAATAGGATTCTTAGTCTCTTCTAAACTTAAGATATTATCTCTAATATATTTTTCTATATCTTTAGTTAGTTCCTCTGGAACTGCATTTAATACGCTTAATATAGCCCACCCCTCATCACTTTCAATAATCGCCCACAAGATATGTTCGAGTGTAAGATATTCATGATGATTTGACTTAGCATATTTAATCGCCTCTTGGAAAACTTCATTTAATTCTGAACTAATCATTAAAGATCCTTTTCTACAGTAGCTAAAAGTGGAAACTCTTCCTGTTTTGCTAATATTTTTACTTGATTAGCTTTTGTTCTTGCAATCTCTTTACTGAACAGACCACATCTAGCTTTACCTTTTTCATGTATTTTAAGCATAATAGCTTCTGCTTCATTATAATTCTTATGAAAAATTGTACGTAATATCATAACAACAAACTCCATACTAGTATAATCATCATTATGTAATATAACGCAATACATTGAAGGAGGTGCTATCTCTTCTATAACTTCTATCTCTTCTTTAATTTTTGGCAAAATAATCCTTTTTTCTTATAATTTCTAATTTACTTAATTTTATCTTACAAATAGCTATAAAATATCATGTAATTCATTTGCATCACTCATCCATCTATTAAGCTCTTCCCACTCTTCGTCTTCAACCATCTCTTTACATCTTTGAACTTCTAAGCTAAAACTATCAATTGCCATAAGAAGATTACTCTTGTTTTGTCTAAAAATATCTTCCCACATAAATGGAGAACTTTTTGCTATACGACTCATATCTCTAAATCCACCACCTGCTAGGGCTATAATACTATCAGAGTTTTCTTGTGTCATAACAGAGTTAGCCAAAGCATAACTAATTGCGTGAGGCATATGAGATATAAATGCTGCGTGTCTATCATGCTCTTTCCCATTCATAAAAACTATATTCATACCTATACTTTGAAATATATGGATAGCTCTCTCTTTTTGTTTTTCTCCACTATCTTCTAAGTCACATAATACAATAACTTTATTTTTATATAAATCTTTAATTGATGCTGTTGGGCCAAACTTTTCTGTTCCTGTCATTGGATGTGCAGGTACAAAATTATCTCTTATTTGATGAGGTATGCTATTTATTATTTTATCTTTAGTACTGCCTAAGTCTATAATAGTGCATTCAGATGGGACATCTTTTAATTGTTGAATAATACTAATAATTCCATCAACAGGTATACTTAGAATGATTACATCACATTGTTTTATATCATCTAAAGAGTCTGTAACTTTATCAACTAAATTTAACTCTAATGCTGTTTTAGAATGATTTTTATTATGGTCAAGACCTATTATATAATAATCTTTTAGGTTTTCTTTTATTGCAATACCTAAAGAACCACCCATTAAACCTAGTCCAATAATACCTATTTTCATAATTTTCCTCTTTATTTTCTTATTTAAATATTATAACATTAAGATAGTTATTTATCAGTGATTTAGTGTCTCTTTATAAAAAAAAAGATACACTCTATATTAAAGCTAAATCTACTATTTATACAAGAGGATAGACTTATGGGAAAAAAAAATATTGCTCTGTTTTGTTTAACAGCAGGAACACTATTAAGTGCTCAAAAAATTACAAATATACAATTCGATGGATTAGTTCATCTATCTCCAAGTGTTGCCAGAGAGGTTGCAGGAATAAAAGAGGGTGATAGTGTAGATGTCAGTCAGGTTGATGAATCTGTTAAAAATTTATATAGTCAAGGATATTTTAAAGATGTTTGGGTTGAGAAAAAGAATGGAACACTCATATATCACTTTAAAGAAAAATCTGCTATCTCAAATATAAAAGTTACAGGATATGGTTCTGATGATGATGGTGAATCATTATTAGCAGGTGCTGGAATTAAAAAAGGTGATATGTACGATAAGAGACTTATAGCAAGAGCTAAGAAGTCTATGATTGCAAAAATAGAATCAGAGGGTTATTATGATACTATTATTGAAGTTTCTAAAAAGAAAATAAATGATAGCTACTCTATTGTATTTGAAGTCAATAAGGGTGAAAAGATAAAGATTAAGAAGACCAATTTTATTGGCTCAAAACAGCTACCTAAATCTGAGATTGAGGCAAATCTAATAAATAAAGAATCTAGTTTTTGGAGTTGGATACCATTCTTTGGGGATAGTGATGCACATGTAGATCAACTTCAATATGATTCTATGAGAGCTAAAGAGGCTTATATGAAAGAGGGCTATATTGATGCAGAGATTAGTAAACCTCTAATGCGTGTTGATGGTGGTTCATATAATGCTGAAGTTAATTATATGGTTAAAGAGGGTAGACAGTTTAAAGTTGGAGAAATGAGTCTAGCTCAAAATGTAGCAGGGTTAGATACTAAAAAACTTATGGAAAATTTTAAACTTAAAGAAGGAAAAGTCTTTAATGTTAAAAAGATGCGAATGGATATGGAGTATCTTAAAAAAGAGGTTGGAGATTTAGGTTATGCTTATGCAAAGGTAGCTCCAAACTTTAATAAAGATAATAAAACTGGTATTGTGAATCTTCAATATCAGGTTGTTCAGGGTCAAAAAGTAAAAATAAATGATGTTTTAATATCTGGAAATGATATTACAAAAGATAGAGTTATTAGAAGATATATATATTTAGCACCAGGTGATTTATATAGTGCAACCGATTTAAAAGATAGTAAAAGTGCTTTAGGTAGAACAGGATTCTTTGAAAAAATAGATATTTTACCAGAGAGAATTAGTGAAAACAAAGTTAATCTTTTAGTAAAAGTTAAAGAGACTCAAACAGGAAGTATTTCAGCAGGTGGTGGATATGGTAGCTATCAAGGTATTATGTTTAATGCAAGTTTATCCAATAAGAATCTATTTGGAACAGGACTAAGTGGTAATTTAGGATTTGATATTTCGGAAATATCTACAAGTTATAATATGTCTATTACAAATCCTAGAGTTTGGGATAGTGAATACAGTCTAAGTACAAGTTTTTTTGTTAAGGATTATGAATATATTGACTATACACAAGACCAAGTTGGTGGTAGTTTAAGTGTTGGAAAAAGATTTATGCGTCACTTATACGCTTCAATAGGAGTTAGTTATATAGATAATCAATCAGAGATGAATGATGGTGCAACTATTGTAAATGATTTTTTATATATGGATCAATATACAAAAACATCAATGTTAGCAGGTATATCATTTGATAATACAGATGATTATTATACTCCAAGAGAGGGTTTTGTTGCAGGAGTAAATGGAGAATTTGGTTCATTCAGTGGGGATTTAGAACCATTTGAGACAAAATTTTATAAAGATTATGCAAATATGAGTAAACTAAATGCAAAATTTGGTGCATATTATGGAATGGAAGATATGATTGATTATGATTTAATTATGAGATTTAAACTTCGAGGTACTATATTGAATCATGCAGATGATGAAAAAGTTCCTACAGCTGAAAGATTATATATGGGTGGTGTAGGAAGTGTAAGAGGATATAGTCCATACTCTTTATCTCCATATATTATAGACCCTCAAACAGGCGACGAGCAAAGATTTGGTGGAGATAGCAGAGGTTCAGGAACAGTTGAAGCAAGTATTCCAATATCTGAAGCTGCTAAAGTTCGTTTAACATTCTTTGCAGATTACGGAACGATAAGTGCAAATGAGATAAAAGGTTTAAAAATTATTAATGATTCAATTTCTAGAAGTTCTGTTGGAGCTCAAGTTGAATGGCAATCTCCATTTGGTCCAATAAACTTAATTTATGCAGAGGCATTAGATGCTGACACAGAAGAAGAAAAATCTCAATTTGAATTCTCTATGGGTACAAAATTCTAAAAAGGATTTATTATTAAAGTAGCGTTAATTCAGCAAACATATAAAGGTAGCAGAGATGTTACCAAGCTACATACAACACAACAGATAGCCAAAGCTTCTAAAAATGGAGCTAGGTTAGTTGTTCTTCAAGAGTTACATCAAACAGAATATTTTTGTCAAAGTGAAGATGTTAAATTCTTTGATTATGCTAATAATTATCAAGATGATATATTATATTGGGGTGGGGTGGCAAGAGATAATAATATAGTATTAGTTACATCTTTATTTGAGAAACGAACAGCAGGTTTATATCATAATACGGCAGTTGTTTTTGAAAAAGATGGAACAGTTGCAGGTAAATATAGAAAAATGCATATTCCAGATGACCCTGCTTTTTATGAAAAATTTTATTTTACAATAGGTGATTTAGGGTTTGAACCAATTAATACAAGTGTAGGAAGATTAGGTGTTTTAATATGTTGGGACCAATGGTATCCTGAAGCATCCAGAATTATGACTTTAAAGGGTGCAGAGATATTAATATATCCAACTGCCATTGGTTGGTTTGATAGTGATAGCCAAGATGAAAAGGATAGACAATTAGATAGCTGGATAACTATACAGAGGGCTCACGCAATAGCAAATGCAATTCCACTAATATCTTGTAATAGAGTTGGATTTGAAGCAGATAGCTCATCTGTTTTAGATGGTATTAATTTTTGGGGAAATAGTTTTATTTGTGGAGCTCAAGGTGAGATATTAGCTAAAGCCAATTCCAAAAGTGAAGAGATTTTATATTCTTATATAGATAATAATAGGACAAAAGAGGTACGAGATATTTGGCCATTTTTACGAGATAGAAGAATAGAAAGTTATAGCGATTTAAATAAAAGATATTGCGATGATTAATATTATTGACTTAAATATGCAATTAGCAATAGATAAAGCATGGGAGTTTCAAGGATTAACATATCCAAATCCAGCTGTTGGAGCAGTAGTTACTTATAAAAATAAAATAATTGCTATAGAGGCTCATCAAAAGGCAGGAGATTCTCATGCTGAGGTATTAGCTTTAGTTGAGGCTTATAAAAGTATAAGTAACAAAGATATAGCTTTTAATAAGTTTAATGCTAAAGATGCACATCAATTTTTGAGAAATTTACCAAAAGGTTATTTTTCAGAATGTGAAATATTCGTAACTTTAGAACCTTGTAATCATCATGGAAAAACACCATCTTGTGCATTATTATTAGAACATTTAAATTTAAAACAACTATTTATAGCCATAAAAGACCCAATAGATGGACATAGTAATGGAGCTAAAAGATTAAATAATGTAATTATAGGAATTAAAGAGAAAGAGGCAAAAGAGCTAATTGAACCATTTCTAATATGGCAACATAGAGCATTTGTTTTATTTAAAATAGCTCAAAGTAGTAATGGAAGAGTTAGTACAGATTTAAATAATGGTTATTTAAGTTCCAAAGAATCTTTAATAGATGTTCATAAAATGAGAGAAGTATGTACTAAATTATTAATCGGTGGACAAACAGTTAGAGTAGACTCTCCGACACTAGATTGTAGATTTATAGAAGCAAATCCTCCAGATATTTATATATATTCTAAGAAAAATAATTTTGATAAAAAGATACCTCTATTTCATATAAAAAATAGAGTGGTAGAGATAGGAGATGATTTAACATTTTTAGATAAACCATCTTTTATAATAGTAGAAGGTGGTGAAGGTATTTTAAAATCTTTATCTAATAAAATAGATTGGATTTTAATATATCAAACACCAATGCTATCTACTAACTTGTCAATATATAATATAGATAAAAATTTTAATTTCTTAAAATTACAAAATAACACTACAGATATTAAAATTTGGGGAAAAATCAATTAGTAGGAGAAAGAGCCCTACTAATTGCTAGTATATAAATTATTCCTTGGTTTATCAAAATATGGTGTATGTACTTTATTATGTTTAAATAATTTTTTATTTAATAATTTTCCATATTTATTTATAGTTAATTTGTATACAAAAGTATTTAGATATGATTTATTGTGACTTTTTGATGATGTTTTGTATTTTACCATAACCTCATAATCATTAAATTTTTTCTGATAATAGCTACCTTCATTTTCTCCATATAACCATAATACCAATTGCAGTTTTGCAGGAGTATTTATATCTCCTATAAAACCTAATACATCTTCTATTTCATTCATACTCCATATTTTACCATTTTTATCAATGGTCATTGCATTTAATACAACAGGAAGTATTTGATTTTTTCTTATATTACCTTTGCATGATAAGTTCGGTTTTATATTTTGGAATCTTTTAAATATATCATCTTTTACATCTTCACATATTGATATAGGTACAGTCCATCTATCTGTAATTTGTTTTCTGGTTGATGGATTTATAGGATATGACCTAAGCTCTAAACAATTTATATCATTAAATCCAAAATCTTGAAATGAATATTTATTGCTATTTAATGAGTATAATTTATTCCAACTAAAAAGTTGGGTAGATATAAAAAGCAATATAAAAATAAATTTATTTAACGACATGCATCCACACGGACATCACTTTTAGGGTATAAATATATCTCTACTCTTCTATTTAAAGCCATATTTTGCTCATTTGAGTTATCAACTAAAGGTTTAGCATATGAACAGCCTGTTATATAGCTATTATTTGCGATTCCTGTAGAGTATAGTCTATCTGCTACACTTCTAGCTCTATTTTTTGATAAGTTCATATTATAGCTGTAATTACCTCTTTTGTCTGTATGTCCAGCTGTTTCTACTATTGTTTGAGGATATTGTTTTAATATTTGACCAACTTTTGAGACTTTATATGAAGCACTATTTGTTAATTTATCTGAACCTGTATTAAACATCATTTTATCTCTAAACATAATCTTTACATATTTACCATTGTTAGATACAATCAAATCTTGATTTGGGTCTAAGTATGCGAGAGGGTCATTATTAACTCCTGTACCAAGAGAACGAGCTATATCATTAGCTTGTTTATCCATGTTATATCCAATAGCACCACCTGCAGCAGCACCTAATACTGCTCCAATTGCCATATCTTTACCTGACCCACCAATAATTCCACCTAGTACAGCACCACTCGCTGCACCAATTGCTGTTCCTGCTTGAGTATTTGGTCCAGCTGTACAACCATTAAGCATAAAAAGAGTAATGCTTGTAACAACTAGAAATTTATATTTTTTCATAATATAACCCCTTTAAAATTTTGATATAATATAGTATATCACAACTTAATTCTAAATAACGATTATTTTTTATCTAAAAATTTTTCTAAGATATTTGATATATCTTTGATGTGTACAGGTTTTGTTATACTATCATCCATTCCTGCATTTATAGATTTTTTTCGATGTTCTTCTGTTGAATCACCACTTAATCCTATTATCGGTATATGAATATACTTATTCTTCCTTTCTATCTCTAAAATATTTTTAGTTGTTTCGTTACCACCCATAATAGGCATATTCTCATCCATAAAAATAATTTGATATGGTCTATTTGATTTAACAGATTTTTTATATTTCTCAACTGCTTCTTGACCATTATTCGCACCTTCTATCTCCACACCTAATTTATCTAATACTGCTTTTAAAAATTGTATATTAATAGCATTATCATCAACAACAAGAGCAAAATTTTTCTTAATTTGACAAATATCCATATCTCTGAGAAGGTCTCTTCCAAACATTACTTTATATAACTTATCTGCACCGAAAGCACAAGGTAATTCATGAATATCTCCTTTTAGCCCCTCTTTATAGTTCTTAAATATATCGTCTTTCATAATAGTTACAGTAATATCATGATTTAACATATCTTGAATAGACTCTTTATTTAGTGTGTCTCTTCCACAAAATATATGGCTTGTATGGTCTATATCTATATTATTCCAATTGTCTAACTTCTCTATTTGATTATTACTGATTTCAAATGCTTTAAAATATTTCTCTAAGATATTAGAAGTAGAGGTGCATTTTTCTTTAAAAATAAGTTTTATATTTACATTATTTATAAGTTTTTTATCATATTGCATCGCCCCATCAATGATTTTATTTTTTAATGGTATAGAAAAAAAGAATTTACTTCCTTTCCCCTCTTCGCTTTCCAGTTCCAATTTAGAATTATATAACTTTGTAAGTTTTTGACTAATAGAAAGACCTAATCCTGTCCCCCCAAATTCTCTTGAAGTTGAGCTATCTTCTTGTTTAAACGCATCAAATATTTTTTCTTGTTTATCTTTTGCTATACCTTTTCCATTATCTGTTACACTAAATAATAATTCTTCAGTTCTTTTATTAAAAGATATACTTAAGAGTATTCTTCCATTTTTCGGGGTAAATTTTACAGCATTTCCAATAAGATTAGATAATACTTGTTTAACTCTATGAGGATCACTCTCTATTTTTCGAGGCATATTGGGATCAATAAATGTGTTAAATGCGATATTATGTTTTTTCATTCTGCTAGAAAATAGTGGTCCCATTGTAGTATACTCTTCAATTGGATTAAAAACTAAAGATTCTAAGTCCATCATTCCTTGTTCAATTTTTGAAAAATCTAATAAATCATTGACTAGTGCTACCATCATAGCTCCACTTTTAATAGCAGTATCTATATATAATTTCTTTTCATCATTGGATTCATCAAGTTGAAGAAGTTCCAAAAATCCCATAACAGCATTCATTGGTGTTCTTATTTCATGTGCTACTTCTGCCAAAAATCTTGTACTAGATGCCATCATTCTTTCTGCATCATCTTTTTCTTTAGTTAACTTTTCTATTATTTTATCAACTTCTAAATCAAAATCCTTTGGAACATTATTATGATTAGTTTTTTTCTCTAATGAACCATTTCTAAGCATTCGTATAATAGGTGCAATATGTTTTTCAAGAATATCTAATTTTTCTAAATCTTTTTGTCTAAATTGCTGAATATCCTTTCTATGATTAGAAATTTGTAGTAATGCAATAACATCTTTACTATCAGATAATATAGGATAAAAGATAATATCTTTCTGCTCGATATTTAACATATTATCTATAGTCTTATCATAGGCATTTTCATAAATTCCTTGCTTTAGAACAACAGATTTTCCCATATTAAAAGCTTTTCCGATTAATCCTATATTTGTAGGAATTTCAGTTTTATTTGATTTATTAATAGTTAAGGAATATAGATTATCTTTTTTAATATCTTTAAACCATAAAATTGCCCATTCTGCAGAAAATGCTTCTATCACCATCTTTTCTATTCTTTGAATAATATAGATAGTATCATTTACATCTTTTACTTGGTCTACAGTATTTAATACAAGAGATAATAGATCATCTTGATTTAATTCTTTTTTAAATTTTCTCATAATTCTATCCTAATCTTTTTATTAAACTATACAAAATGACGAAGAAAAAGCATAGTTTTAATCATTATTTTTTATTGATATTATAACTAAGAGAATATTATTGTATGTTTAAGATAAGACTTAAATATATATTTAGAAGAAGAATAAGAAATCTTCTTCTAAAGATTAAAATATAAATAACCTCCAAAGGGCAACCACAAGGGATTGCCCCTACACCATGTTATTTCGTAGGGGTATTCCCCTTGTGGGTACCCTAAAGTTTGGTTTTAATTTATTTCTATTCCTAAATTATTTATGCAGTAAGTTCTTTAACTGCTCTAGGAATAGCTTTTGCCATTTGCATTCGTGTTAATGCATGATTACCTTCTGCTCCAAGAATAACAAACATGTGAATATGAATTCTCTCATCAGCTCCTGAACATTCCATCAAAACAATACCATCTGATGTCATAAACTGCATATTTTTCATTAGTCCTAAAGATAATTGACTAACAGTTTTATGTCCTGTAATAAAAATATCATTAAAAACAGCAACAGCCATATCTAAATCACCTTTAAGATTAGAAGCATCTGATATTAATACCTCTCCAGTTGAATCTAGTATTGCTCCAGCTTTATATCCACCTATCGTTTTTATATCATCTAATAGTGTATCTAACATAATTATATTCCTCTAAATTGATTTAGAAACATTGTACAAAAATAGACTTAAACAATATCTATTATAAATATATATTTTTATTATAATTATTAAATAGTATCATTTTAATCTATCTTATTCACTTTTGACGATTTAATAGAGTTTTAAAAACTCCTGAATAACATAAAAAGAACCAAATACAAGATACTCTTCACTATTCTTTATAGTTCCATTGAATGAGGAATATGGTATATCTAAACTATCTAGTGACTCTTCTATCTTTTTTATAGTTACTGCTCTCTGAGATGGTATTTCTATGATTTCTACCCTTTTAATTTTTGGTTTGAGTATTTCTAAAACAGTTTTATAATCTTTATCATCAAGACTATTATATATTAATACAACCTTTTTGTCTAAAGCGTTATATATTGCTTTACTTGCTAATGGATTATGCCCAACATCTATAATAATATTATCTCGAAATTTATAGAATCTTCCAAAAAGTTCTAAATCTATCAAATCATTAATATTATAATTTACATCTAAAATATTTAATGCTTCTATTGCCACTAAAGCATTATCAATAAGATAATCACTCCACTCTTTATCTTTTAAAACATCTTTTAATTTTTTATATACTATATTATTATTTGGAATAAAATATATATCTGCCTTTTTATCTTTTGCAATATTCTTGGCAATTTGATTTACTTCTGAATGGGTTTGTTTTGCTAATAATACTCTCTTTTGTATACTTCTTATTTTAGTTGATGCAATCTCTTCTATAGTATCACCTAAAAAGGGTTGATGGTCAATACCTATTGGAGTTATAAGAGTTAAAAATTTATCACAAACACTAGTTGCATCAAATTCTCCACCTAATCCAGCCTCTAGGACAATTAAATCAAGATTTTCAAATGCTACAAGTGCTAAAAGAGTTGTATATTCAAAATAACTAAGAGAGTTACTTATCTTCTCTCCTAAAATAAAATATAACTTTTTATGAGCTAAGTTTAAATCATTATCATTAATATCATGCCCATCTATCCATATTCTTTCATTAAATTTTTTAATATGTGGAGATGAAAAATGACCAACTCTTATATTATATTTGGCAAGATGAGCAATAATTCTACCTGTTGAACCTTTTCCATTTGTCCCAACAATATGGACTGTTCTGGGATGTTTAATATGAGGTTCAAGAATAGAATAAGCTAAATGAACTCGATTATAATCTATTTTATCAAAATATAGGGGTTTCTTATTTAAATAGTTATTAAACTGCAAAATCATATAACGCTTTAATCTCTTCTTTCCATATAGTATCATCTATTGTTTCTAAAATTAGAGGTATATCATCCATTCTTTTATCATTCATAATAAAATTAAAAGTGTCCCAGCCAATTTCTCCCATACCTAATGAATGATGTCTATCTACTCTACTTCCTAAAGGTGGTTTAGAGTCATTTATATGCATTCCCATTAAGTATTTAAACCCCACTATAGATTCAAATTCACTCATAGTTTTATCATAAGCTTCTCTACTTCTTAAATCATATCCAGCAGTAAAAGTATGACAAGTATCAAGACATACACCTACACGGCGTTTATTTTCTACTCTATTTATTATATGAGCTAAATGTTCAAATTTATATCCTAGATTAGTTCCTTGACCAGCTGTATTTTCTATTACTAATTTAACATTTAAATCTTTTGTAGCTTCTATCGCAAGATTTAAAGAGGTAGCAATAACATCTAAGCTTATATCTTCAGCTTCTTTTACAAGTTGTTCTCTATTTTCTACTTTCTTTCCTATTTTTGATAAATGGCTACCAGCATGAAAGTTTAATCTATCTAATCCCAATAATCCACATCTTTCAATTTCATCAATAAACGCATCTCTGGATTTTTCTAGTTTTTCTTGTTCGGGATGACCTAAGTTTATAAGATAACTATCATGGGGTAGAATATGTTTTGGTAAAATTCCAGATAATTTTAGATTTTCTTTGAATAGCTGGATTGTTTTTTCATCTAAAGGTTTTGAAGCCCATTGTCTCTGATTCTTAGTAAAAAGAGCAAAAGCTTTAGCTCCTATTTTCATGGCATTTAATGGAGCGTTATACACTCCACCACTAGCACTTACATGAGCACCTACATATTTCATAATTTAGCCTTAGTAATAATTTTTGAAGATTATATCACTAAATAACTATATTAATTGTTTTTTACTATTTTTACTAATTGTCAGATTTGTATCTTTTGTTATGTTGTTTTCAGACTTTGTTGTATTGCTTTCAACCTGAATAATATCATTCTTAACATCATCTGTTAATCTTGATTCATAAATCTCTTCAGCTTTTTCTCTGATTGAGTTATTGAGTTTATCTCTGGCTTCTATGGCTTTATCTCTAGCATCTATGCTATTACTTCTTTTATATATTGAAGATTCTTTTTCATTTGCACTAAGCATACATAATGACGATAATAACAATAAAGTTAATTTTTTCATAATTATCAACACCTTAGCCAAAAACACCCAAAATCATCAAGCCACATCTCCATGAATCATCGAAAATGCTGAAACTCTCCAAATTGCCTCATTAATTAAAATATCATC
>Ga0256837_1001614_pt1 | contig 15293 bp, 11 predicted proteins | sample 4562384metaG_FD_185976 | JGI IMG/M metagenome (GOLD analysis project Ga0256837, IMG submission 185976) | Hydrothermal vent microbial communities from Guaymas Basin, Mexico - 4561-384 | ecosystem: Environmental > Aquatic > Marine > Hydrothermal vents | place: Mexico: Guaymas Basin | collected... | reverse complement strand
GTGATCCATAATTTATGTTCGAATCGTAAAGAACATCTGCCATCAACATTGCATATGTAAATGATTTTTGTTGAACTTTAGATACACGAGAGAGTGATAACTCAATATTTCTTCGTATATTGGCAGGTATATTTGGATTGTCTAAAACCTCTTTAAAAGCAATTTCGGAATCTTCATACATTTTCAACATGAAGTATGTTCTTGCCATCTCAAGTTTATTTCTAAGATTAGCGCCATCTTGCATCTCAACTCTTTCAAAAGCAGCCAATGCATTTGCATAATGACCAGTTTCATATGCACTTCGACCATAGTAAAAGTTAAACTTTACATCAGATAATCTATCTAGATATATTTTAGAAAAAATATCGTAAGAACTTTTAAAATCATTTGATTTATAATATGCCAAACCTTTTTCATAACTATTGCTTTTTAGAGTATCTTCTTCAGCCGATAAAAGATATATGGGAAAAAGTAATAGAACTATTAATAGTAACCTCATTAAGTACTCCTTAATATTTAATACTAATTACATTATATTGTTTTTAATATAAAAATAAACTTGTAAAACACAGAATAAAATTTAATATCATTATTGTAATATTAATGATATAATCATCTAAAGTAAACTATTGGAGTAGTTATGAAAGTATTTTTTATATCAGTTTTTATGGCATTGTTTAGTATGCTAAACGCATCAGCAGTTATAGGTTTAGTTCAAAAAGTTGATGGTAGTGTAAAGGTTAAAAGTGAGGGTTCTTTTAAAAAGAGTAGGGTTAAAAAAGGTTTTGAGATAAAAAGTGGAGACCTTATAAGCACTTCTAAAAAAGGTACAGCAGTTTTAAAACTTGTAGATGGCTCAAACATTGTTTTGGATGTAAGCTCAAGTATTCATTTTAAAACTCCTAGTAATGCAGAACAAACTGAGGGTAAAATTTATTATAAAATCACTTCTCGTGACGCTAAAAACTCTTTAAAGATTAAAACACCATTTGCTATTATAGGTATTAAAGGTACTACTTTCGTTGTAAATGCAACAGGTAAGGCTTCTGTAAAACTTCAAGAGGGGCTAATAGGTGTTAAAAGTATAAAAGAAGATTTCAAACTTTATAGAAAATCAGTAATGGCAGAGTATGATAAATATATATCTGCGCAAGAAACAGCTTTTAAAAAGTATAAAAGTGATTTGAAAAAAGGGACTGCTGAGATAACAAAAGAGTTTGATCTTCATGCTGGAAACACTATATCTTTTGATAATAATGAAGTAGATGAGAAAAGTTTTTCAGAAGATGATAAAAAAGAGTTTGAACGATTTAAGAAAATGATGGAAATTAAATAACTAAGATATGAAAGAAAAGTCTTTATATCTTGTTTCAACAATAGTTATATTATTTTTAACACTACTATTGCAACATTATAAAGTAGAACCATTTGAGAGCTTTTCCCTTCGTTTTAATGATTTAAACTTTGACTTACAAAAAAAAGAGATTAGTAAAGATATAGTTTTTGTGGCAGTTGATGAGCCAAGTGTAAATGAGTATGGAAGATGGCCTTGGGATAGAAGTAAGCTTGCTAATGGTATAGATAAACTAAGTGAAGCTGATGTTGTTTTGATGGATATGATTTTTTCAGAGCCAACCAACAAGAAAGAAGATGAAGAGCTTGGAGAATCTTTAGCAAATCTAAATGCTAGTGTATGTGGCTTTTTTCTTAGACATAATGCTACTCAAGATATTGGTGATGATGAGCTAGAGATATTGACTGATTCATCACTAGATATGCTGCAGTCTCAAATATCAGAGTATAAAAACCCACAATTCATATCAGCTAAGTATGCAGAGATGAATATACTCCCAATATTGCAGTCTTGTACATTAAGTGGAAGTTTTACAACTTTGCGTGGAAGTGATTATCTACTAAGATCTTATCCAATAGCTGTATATTTTCAAAATATTTTATATCCATCTTTAGCTATGCAAGGTCTTAGAATAAAGTTTAACAAAGATATAAATAGAGTTGATGCTCTACATGTAGAGATAGATGGTAAAAAAATAGGCTTAGATAAAAATGGATTTATAAGGTTAAACTACTATCAAAAAGATCAATACGAAATAGTATCTTTTTTAGATGTGGCAAAAGGTAATATAAAACCTGAGTATTTTCAAGGCAAGATAGTTATACTTGGAATCACAGAAGTTGGGGCTGGTGATGTTGTGAGTACACCAATTGGTTCACTGCCTGGTCCACTGCTTCACTACACATTTATCTCTAACTTATTACAAAATCATCTCATTAAAGAACCACCATACATTACAGAGATATTAATGGTGTTAATGGTTTTATTACCATTTATATTAGTATTAGTATTTAAAAAGATAATTCATCGAGTAGTTTTAAATATTATTTTTTATTTAGCTGTTTATGTATTTATCAGATATTTATTTGTTGTTAATATGATTTATATTGATGTTTTTTATCCACTTATTTCACTTATTTTAGCAGCAGTAGCAGTTGAAGCTATAGCTTTTAATATTCAAGAAAAAAGTGGTAGATTTTTAAAGGAGACTTTCTCATCATATATGTCTGAAGAGCTTTTGGAAGAACTTATAGAGAATCCTGATTCATTAAGGTTAGGTGGTGAGAAAAAAGAGTTAAGTATACTTTTTAGTGATATTAGAGGTTTTACAACAATATCTGAAAATATGAGTCCCGAAAATTTAATCATACTTCTAAATAGATATTTTACACCAATGACAAAATGCGTACTTGAAAATAAAGGGATGCTTGATAAATATATTGGTGATGCAGTAATGGCATTTTTTAATGCACCAGTAGATGTAAAAGATCATGCAGATGCAGCCTGTGTATGTGCAATCTCCATGATAGAAAAGCTAGATACTCTAAATGAAAAGTTAAGAGAGGAGGGTAGTCCAGAAATTCATATAGGTATTGGTTTAAATACTGCTGAGGTTATTGTTGGAAATATTGGAAGCGATGATAAAAAAGAGTATACAATTATTGGTGATGGAGTAAACCTTGCTTCAAGAGTTGAAGGTTTAACTAAGGCTTATGGAGTTCAAATCCTTATGACAGAATTTACCTTAGCTAAGATAAGTGATGGGTTTATATATAGGGAGATGGAACCTGTACGAGTAAAGGGTAAGGATGAAGCTGTTACCCTTTATGAATTGATGCCAAATACACAAAAATCAAAACAGATAAAACAAACATATGATAAGGCTTTAGAATTATATAAAAATAATGACTTACAAAAATCTAAGATACTTTTTAGTAAACTTGTAGAAGATTATGATGATAAACCATCACACTATTTTTTAAACTATATACAAAACAACCGCCATTGGGCAATTAATGTAATGCATACCAAATAGGAAAAATAATGAAACATGCCAGAAGTTTAAACGCAACAGAGATACTAGAACTTATATTTATTTATTTAACAGAAGTTTCATCTTCAAGAAATCATGATGATATTATTAGTATACTAGCAGATATGGGAAAAGCCTTAACATCAGCTGACAGATGTACTGTATGGGTTGTAGATGAAGAAGAAAATATAATCTGGACAAAAGTTGCACATGGTTTAGATGATATTTTGAAACTTCCTATTGACTCTGGTCTTGTTGGACACTCTATAACAACTGGTGAAAAAGTGCTTATAGATGATGTATATGATGATGATAGATTCAATCGAGATATAGACAAGCTTACAGGATATAATACAAAAAGTATGATGGTTATCCCTATGTATGACAGTGATGATAAAATTATCGGTGCATTTCAAGTCATGAATCATCGTGGGGCAAAGGGTGCTTTTGATTCAAGAGATATGCAACGCCTTATGCTGGCTTCAACATATGCTGCAGAAAGCTTAGTATCTGCTATGCTTGCTAAAGAGGTAGAAGACACACAAAGAGAAGTTGTTTTTACTATGGGTGCAATTGCTGAGAGTAGAAGTAAAGAGACTGGAAACCATGTAAAAAGAGTTTCAGAATATTCTAAACTTTTAGCATTAGCATATGGTATGGATGAAGAGGAGGCTGAACTACTTAGACAAGCATCTCCAATGCATGATATTGGTAAGGTGGCTATACCTGATTCTATACTAAACAAACCAGGTCGTTTTACAGCAAGTGAGTTTGATATTATGAAGCGTCATGCTGAACTTGGACATCAGATGATTAAAGATTCAGACAGGCCACTTTTTCAAACAGCATCAATAGTAGCATACCAACATCATGAAAAGTGGAATGGTACAGGTTACCCAAGAGGTTTAGCTGGTGAAGATATACATATATATGGTCGCATAACAGCAGTAGCAGATGTGTTTGATGCACTTGGCTCAGATAGGGTATATAAAAAAGCTTGGAATGATGAAAATATATTCAAACTTTTTAAAGAGGAGAGTGGTAAACAATTTGACCCCAAGTTAGTTGATATCTTTTTTGATAATTTAGATGAAATACTTAAGATTCGTGAAGAGTTTAAAGATGAATACAAAGAGGATAAATTTAAAGTACAAGATGCAACAAATAGTATAAAAATACTTGGAGCATATGGTACTAAAGCTAAAAATTGTGGTTCAAGTTCATTTGAACTAGACAAGTTTACTATGATAGATGCTGGCAACCTATTGGTACCACTAGAAGAAAAAAGTGCAGATATAGAAAATATATGGTTAACCCACTCCCATCTTGACCATATTAGCGATATTGCATTTATACTAGATAACTACTTTGGTATGAGAAATAAAACATTAAATATTATGGGATTACCTCAAACTATTAATGCTCTAAAAAAGCACTTTTTCAATGATTTAATATGGCCAGATTTTTCTAAAATAAATTTATTTAACTCTGAAGATAAAGTACTTAAATATACAGAGATAGAATTGAATAAGACTTATGATATTAATGATTCTGAAACTATGATGGCATTTAAAACAGAACATACTGTACCTAGTTGTGGATATGTATATAAGAGAAAAGATACTGCAATAGCAATTACGGCAGACACAAACTCTTTAAAAGAATTAATAAATATAGTTGATAATGATGAAGATATTAAAGCGATGATTATAGAGTGCTCTTTCCCATCAGATATGGAAGAATTAGCAAAAGAGTCTAAACATTTAACAGCCAAATTACTATTTTCTGAATTAAAAAGCTTAAAAAGAGATGATGTTAAATTATATATTAATCATATTAAGCCATCTTATTTGGAAATAATTACAAGAGAGATAGACGAGCATAAGGGTAAATACAGCCCTGTAATATTAAAAGATTTAGATATTATAAACTTTTAGCTAAAAACTATTGACATTAAAGATTAATTTGTCTATAATTCTGGCTCAATTTCGATGCTGTCATAGCTCAGTTGGCTAGAGCAGTTGATTTGTAATCAACAGGCCCGGGGTTCAAATCCTCGTGACAGCACCATTGAAATAGAATATTAGAAACAGTGTTAGACCAGATAAAAATGGTGGGATAGTCAAGTGGCCAACGACGGCAGACTGTAAATCTGCTCCCTATGGGTTCAGAGGTTCGACTCCTCTTCCCACCACCACTTAATGTCAAATGCGGGAGTAACTCAGTGGCTAGAGTTCCTGCCTTCCAAGCAGGGTGTCGCGAGTTCGAATCTCGTCTCCCGCTCCATTTAGACGTTTATTCTGGAAGCTGAAGTACAATTTCAACAAATTAACTTCGTATATAGTAATTTATATAATTTTCTATATAGCTTTTCATCTAATCAAAAAACTAATAACTATTAAATATAAAGAATTATGCAATTATTGCTTGTATATTAACAGATTTATTATCTGGGTGTATATGAAGTATGAGTTGTGAGGCGTATTTTTGAAAAGTACACAGGTACTTTGAAAAAATGCAACGAAGCAAATCATGTTTTAGATACTTCCTGATGCTGTCGTGGCTCAGGGGTAGAGCACTTCCTTGGTAAGGAAGAGGCCGTGGGTTCAATTCCCACCGTCAGCACCATAATTATAAGTTTTATAAAATTTAAGCAATAATTGAATGATTTTTGGATATAATTCCATTTCAATTCACAAAATTAAGTAGGAGAACACTATGGCAAAAGAAAAGTTTGAACGTACGAAACCGCATGTTAACATCGGTACTATCGGACACGTTGACCACGGTAAAACAACACTAACAGCTGCAATTACAGCAGTATTAGCAGTAACTAACGGTGCTGCACTTATGGATTATGATCAAATCGATAATGCTCCAGAAGAGAGAGAGCGTGGTATCACGATCGCTACTTCTCACGTTGAGTATGAGACTGATGGTCGTCATTATGCACACGTTGACTGTCCAGGTCACGCGGATTATGTTAAGAACATGATTACTGGTGCTGCACAAATGGATGGTGCTATTTTAGTTGTTTCTGCAGCGGATGGCCCAATGCCTCAAACACGTGAGCATATTCTTCTTTCTAAGCAAGTTGGTGTTCCATATATCGTTGTTTTCATGAACAAAGAAGATATGGTTGATGATGAAGAGTTAATGGAACTAGTAGAGATGGAAATCCGTGAACTACTTGACATGTACGAATTCCCAGGTGACGATACTCCAATCGTAGCTGGATCAGCTCTTAAAGCTCTTGAAGAAGCTAAAACTGGTACTCTTGGTGAGTGGTCAGATAAAATTATCAAACTTATGGCTGAAGTAGATGCTTATATTCCTGAGCCTACTCGTGAGACTGATAAAGATTTCTTAATGCCTGTTGAGGATGTATTCTCAATCTCTGGTCGTGGTACAGTTGTAACTGGACGTATCGAGCGTGGTGTTATTAAAGTTGGTGAAGAAGTAGAAATCGTAGGTATTCGTGATACTCAAAAAACTACTGTTACTGGTGTTGAAATGTTCCGTAAAGAGATGGATCAAGGTGAAGCTGGTGATAACTGTGGTATCCTTATTCGTGGTATCGGTAAAGATGATGTTGAGCGTGGTCAAGTACTTTGTAAGCCAGGTACAATCACTCCACATACAACTTTCACAGCTGAAATCTATGTATTAAGTAAAGATGAGGGTGGTCGTCATACTCCATTCTTCAATGGTTACCGTCCACAGTTCTACGTTCGTACTACTGATGTTACAGGTGCAATCACTTTACCAGAAGGTACTGAGATGGTTATGCCAGGTGATAATGTAAGTATTACTGCTGAACTAATTCACCCAATTGCAATGGAGCAAGGTACTAAATTCGCTATCCGTGAAGGTGGTAGAACTGTTGGTGCTGGTGTTGTTGCAGAGATCATTAAATAAATCGCATTTGCGATTTATTTAATCCTTTAAAGGTAAAATAAAATGAGAGAAGCAATTCACTTAGGTTGTGAGAAATGTACTAGACGTAATTATCACACAACAAAAAACAAAAAAACTCATACTGAAAAATTTTCAGTAAAAAAATATTGTAAATTCTGTAGAGAACATACAATGCACAAAGAGATGAAACTGTAGTAATACAGTCTCACTTTTTGTTATAGGCGTATAGCTCCAATGGTAGAGCACCGGATTCCAAATCCGGGTGTTGGGAGTTCGAGTCTCTCTACGCCTGCCACACATTTATTATTGATAAGTCTTTAGAGGCTCATCTATAATAAATGATAAATAAAAATTTAAACATTTTTTCTAGGATTTATTTCCTTGAAAAAGGAGACAAATATAATGAACTTAGGTTTACATTTTAGAAATGCTAAAGCAGAATTGGCAAAAGTTATTTTTCCTACAAAGGGTCAAGTAAAACAAGCTTATATATCTGTTGTTATTGTTGTTACAGTTATTGCTGCGTTTTTAGCTTTAGTTGATTTAGTTATGTCATCTATTATGTCAGCACTTTTAGGATAGGGAGTTAATTTGGAAGAAAACACAGAAAATTCACCAGTAGAACAAGAAAAAGCTCCTGTAGAGGAAAACACAAATCACAAGTGGTACTCTATTCAAACTTATGGATCTGATAGAAAAGTAAGAGATGCAATCTTAATGATGATTGAAGAGATGGGATTTCAAGAGTTTATCTCTGAAGTTATAGTTCCAACTGAAGATGTTATTGAAGTTAAAGATGGTAAGAAAAAAGTAACTGAGCGTTCATTATACTCTGGTTATGTTTTTGCTAAGATTGATTTAAATACTGAGATTCAACATATGATTCAAGGTATTCCTAAAGTTTCTGGTTTTATTGGTGAAAACAATATACCAACACCTTTAAGTGATCATGATATTAATGTTATCTTAGATAAGGTAAATAATCGTGCAGCACCTAAACCAAAAGTTTATTTTGATAATGGTGAGACTGTTCGTATTATAGATGGTCCATTTGCTAACTTTACAGCAACTGTGGATGAGTATGACTTAGAGCATGGTACTCTAAAACTTAATGTTTCTATTTTTGGAAGAGCAACACCGGTTGATATCTCTTATACTCAAGTAGAAAAAATAATTTAATTTAAAACAAGGAAAAGACAATGGCTAAAAAAGTAATGGATTATATCAAGTTACATATTGACGCTGGTAAAGCAAACCCTGCACCACCAGTTGGACCAGCTTTAGGACAACGTGGTGTTAACATCATGGAATTCACTAAAGCATTTAATGAAAAAACAAAAGATAAAATGGGATTTAAAGTTCCTGTAGTTATCACTGTTTATACAGATAGAAGTTTTACATTTATCACTAAACAACCACCAGCATCTGCACTACTAATGAAAGCTGCTAACCTTAAAAAAGGTACTGATAATCCACTTAAAAACAAAGTTGGAAAAATCACTAAAGCACAATTAATGGAAGTTGTTGAAGCTAAAATTGAAGATTTAAATACTGATGATAAGGATGCAGCTGCTAATACTTTAGCTGGAACTGCTCGTTCAATGGGTATCGAAATAGTAGACTAGAATTAGTCTAAATCATAAAACCACAAAGATTTAAAAATATGTGGAAGAATTTCATAGGAGAATTTGAAAAATGAGCAAAAGATATAAACAATTATTAGAAAAAATTGATAGCACAAAAGTATATGGTGTAACTGAAGCAACTAGCACTGTTAAAGATTTAAAATCTGCTAAGTTTGATGAGACTGTTGAGTTAGCATTAAATTTAAATGTAGATCCTCGTCACGCTGACCAAATGGTTCGTGGTGCAATCGTACTACCTCATGGTACTGGTAAGACAGTTCGTGTTGCAGTTTTTGCAAAAGGTGTTAAAGCTGATGAAGCTAAAGCTGCTGGTGCTGATATCGTTGGTACTGATGATTTAGTAGCTGATATTAAACAAGGTATTTTTAATTTTGATGTAGTTGTTGCTGCACCAGATTGTATGGGTCTTGTAGGTCAAATTGGTCGTATCCTTGGACCAAAAGGTATGATGCCTAACCCTAAAACAGGAACTGTAACACCAGATGTTGCTACTGCTGTTAAAAATGTTAAAGGTGGACAAGTTAACTTTAGAGTAGATAAAAAAGGTAACATTCACGCAGGGATTGGTAAAGCGAGTTTTGAAGCATCTCAAATTGAAGAAAACTTAACTGCCCTTATTGTTGCAATTAACAAACAAAAACCAGCATCTGCAAAAGGTCGTTATATCAAAACTGGAGCTCTTTCTTTAACTATGAGTCCAGCTGTTAAACTTGATGTAGTAGCTTTAGCTGATATTAAATAATTAAAACGCCTAATGGCGTTTTAATGTAAAGTTTTCATTTTAAGGTATTCTTACCCTAAAGTGAAGATTTTCATTTTGAAAATCTGAATTACTTGGACTAAAGATAGTTGGGGGTATCCACTGAGTTGGTGGTTAGCTTAATTGGCCTTTCCCGCCCCTCTTGAAGTTATGTCTAGAAAGGAGAATTTATGCTTAAATCAAAAAAAGCTGAAGTGATTGCTGATTTAACTGCTGCGTTTGAAAATACAACAGCAGTTGTTATATGTGACTATAAAGGTCTTACTGTAGGTAAGCTTGAAGAGTTACGTAAAGCAGCACGTGCTAAAGACACAAGTGTTCAGGTTGTTAAAAATACTTTAGCAACAATCGCATTAAATAATGCTGGTATGAGTGGTGTTGAGATTAAAGATACAAATATTTTTATTTGGTCTGATGATGTAATTTCAGCTGCTAAAATATCTGCAGATTTTGCAAAAACAAATGAGCAATTTGTAATTAAAGCTGGTTATTTAGATAAAGAACCTGCTGACATAGCTAAGATCGAAGCGTTTGCTAAACTTCCAGGTCGTGAAGAACTTCTTGGTATGCTTGCTGCTACTTGGATGGCTCCAATCACTAACATGGCAGTTGGAATCGACGCTCTTAGAAAGAAATTAGAAGAAGAGGCATAGACTATTAGTCCGTAAAAGGAAATAATTCCTTTTACTCGCTTGCGCCATTGAGGCGACTAAAAGATTAACAAAGTTAATCTTTTTGCTTCTGAGTAATTAATTTACTCAAAAAAATAAAATATAAAAATTGAAGGAGTCATTATGGCTGTTACTAAAGAAGACGTATTAGAATTTATCTCAGGACTTTCTGTTTTAGAACTTTCTGAATTAGTTAAAGAATTTGAAGAAAAATTTGGTGTATCTGCACAACCTGTTGCTGTAGCTGGTGGAGCTGCTGCTGGTGGTGAAGCTGCTGCTGAGAAAACTGAATTTGATGTAGTATTAACTGATGTTGGTGCTAAGAAAATTGGTGTAATTAAAGCTGTTCGTGCTATCACTGGTCTTGGACTAAAAGAAGCTAAAGAAGCTTGTGAAGCTTTACCATCAACTATTAAAGAGGGTGTTGATAAAGATTCTGCTGAAGAAGCAAAAGCTGCTCTTGAAGAAGCTGGTGCTGTAGTAGAAGTTAAATAATTTTAACTAAATTTTAGGAGGGCCTGCCCTCCACTTTTTTGGGCGCTGTAGCTAAGAGATTTAGGTCTTTTAGCTACAGTGCCCTTATGTCGTTTATAAGCACTATAACAACTAGCTCTACATGTAGAGCCTAAAAATCAATTCAAGGACGCTTGAATTTGAAACTAACTTATCGAGGTTGCCTATGTTAAACACTTTATACTCTGGAAATCGTCTTCGTGTAGACTTCTCTAAAACTCCTCAACAGATTGAAGTACCAAATCTGTTACAACTTCAACAAAGTTCATATAATAACTTTTTAATGCTTGATGAAAAAGATAGATCAACATCTGGTGTTGAAACTGTATTTCAATCAGCTTTTCCTATTCATGATACTCAAAATAGACTTACTATTGAGTACATAGGTAGTGAAGTTGGTAAACCTAAATACACTGTTCGTGAATGTATGGAACGTGGTCTTACTTACGCAGTAAGCTTAAGAATGAAGACACGCCTTGTTTTATGGGACCGTGATGAAAATACTAAAGAAAAACTTGGCGTAAAAGATATTAAAGAACAAAATATTTTTGTTCGTGATATTCCACTTATGACTGAGCGTACTTCATTTATAATTAATGGTGTAGAGCGTGTAGTTGTAAATCAACTTCATCGTTCACCAGGTGTTATTTTTAAAGAAGAGGAATCAACAACTGCTGGAAATAAACTGATTTATACTGGTCAGATTATCCCAGATCGTGGTTCATGGTTATACTTTGAGTATGATCCAAAAGATATTCTTTATATGAGAATCAATAAACGCCGTAAAGTTCCTGTAACTATTATGTTCCGTGCTTTAGGATACTCTAAACAAGATATTTTAAAACTATTTTATCCAATTCAGACTATTAATCTTGCTGAAAATAAATTTTCAATGAATTTCACACCTTCAGATTATGCATCTAGACTTTCTTATGACTTAGTTGATACTGAAGGTAAAGTTCTTTTAGCATCTGGTAAAAGATTATCTGCTAAAAAAGCACAAAAATTATTAGATGATGGACTCCAAAGAGTTGAGTATCCATTAGAGATTTTACTTGATCGTTACTTAGCTGAGCCAATTATTGATCCTGAAACAGGTGAAGTTCTTTTTGATACTATGACTAGTCTTGATGAGAGTAAACTGAAGAAAATGGCTGAGATTGGTGTAAGTGAATTTAAAATTGCAAATGATTTAGCTGAGGGCGTGGATGGTTCTATCATCAACGCATTTAATGCTGATGCTGATTCACTTAAACTTCTAAAACAAACTGAAGAGATTGAAGATGAAAATGATCTATCTGCTATTCGTATCTATAAAGTTATGCGTCCAGGTGAGCCAGTTACAAAAGAGGCTGCTAAAGCATTTGTAAATCAACTTTTCTTCGATCCAGAGAGATATGACTTAACTAAAGTTGGTCGTATGAAAATGAATCACAAACTTGGTCTTAGTATTCCTGAATATGTTACAGTTTTAACTCATGAAGATGTTATTGAATCTGTAAAATACGTAATTAAAGTTAAAAATGGTCAAGGTCACTTAGATGATAGAGATCACTTAGGTAACAGAAGAATCCGTTCAATCGGTGAGTTACTTGGTAATGAGTTACACAATGGTCTTGTAAAAATGCAAAAAGCTATTCGTGATAAACTTTCAACTATGTCTGGTCCAATGGCTGAGCTTATGCCTCATGATTTAATCAATTCAAAAATGATCACTTCAACTATTATGGAATTTTTCTCTGGTGGACAACTATCTCAGTTTATGGATCAAACAAATCCACTTTCAGAGATCACTCATAAGCGTCGTTTATCGGCACTTGGTGAGGGTGGTCTTGTAAAAGAGCGTGCTGGTTTTGAGGTGCGTGATGTTCATCCGACTCACTATGGTCGTATCTGTCCAATTGAGACTCCAGAGGGTCAAAATATTGGTCTTATCAATACTCTTGCAACTTACTCAAAAGTTAATGAGCATGGATTTATTGAAGCTCCATATAAAGTAATGAAAGATGGAAAAATCCTTGATGAAGTAGTATATCTTACTGCTACTCAAGAAGAGGGTAAAAAAATTGCTGCTGCGTCAAATAAACTTGATGAAAATGGTCAATTTATTGAAGAGTTAATTATGACTAGACAAGATGGTGAGATTCTTCACCGTCCTGCTGCAGAATGTGAATATGCTGACCTTTCATCACATATGGTTGTTGGTGTAGCTGCTTCACTTATTCCTTTCTTAGAGCATGATGATGCCAATCGTGCACTAATGGGTTCAAACATGCAGCGTCAGGCAGTACCTCTTTTAAGACCAACTTCTCCTATGGTTGGTACTGGTGTAGAGAAACTTGTAGCTCGTGATAGCTGGGAATGTGTAAAAGCTGAGCGTGCTGGAAAAGTTGAAAAAGTAGATGGTAAACATATCTACGTTATGGGTGAAGATGATGGTGAGATATTTATAGATTATTATCCATTACAAAAAAACCTTCGTACAAATCAAAATACTTCTTTTGCTCAAAAACCAATTGTAGAAGTTGGTGATATTGTAGCAAAAGGGCAAGTAATTGCTGATGGTCCAAATATGGATCAAGGTGAGTTAGCACTTGGTGTTAATGCAATGGTAGCTTTTATGCCTTGGAATGGTTTTAACTTTGAGGATGCAATTGTTATCTCTGAAAGACTAATCCGTAAAGATGCATTTACTTCAGTTCATATTTATGAAAAAGAGGTAGAAGCTCGTGAACTTAAGCATGGTGTTGAAGAGATTACTCGTGATATTCCAAATGTTCGTGATGATGAGTTGTCGCACTTAGATGAATCTGGTATCATTAAAATTGGTACACATGTAAGTGGTGGTATGATTTTAGTTGGTAAAGTAAGCCCTAAAGGTGAAGTTAAACCAACTCCAGAAGAGCGTCTACTTCGCGCAATATTTGGTGAAAAAGCTGGTCATGTTATAAACAAATCACTTTACTGTCCACCATCTATGGAGGGTGTAATAGTTGATGTTAAAATCTTTACTAAAAAAGGTTATGACAAAGATCCAAGAGCATTAGAGTTAGAAAAAGAGGAGCGTGATTACTTAGAGCGTGAACACTATGATAGACTTCTTATGATAGATAAAGAGGAGATGTTAAGAGTTTCTAAACTTCTTACTCGTGAACCTTTAAGTGCAGATATTAAGATAGGTGAAACTTCTTACAAAGCTGGTGATACTATTAATGCTAATGATTTAGTAGAAGTTAATCGTTTTGCGATGAATGCTATTGTTAAATCGTTTAGTCAAGAGATTCAAGATGAGTATACTAAGACTAAAAATCACTTCCAAAAACAAAAGCGTGTTTTTAGAGATGAGCATGAAGAAAAACTTAATATACTAGAAAAAGATGACATCCTTCCAAATGGTGTTGTTAAATATGTAAAAGTTTATATAGCTACTAAGCGTCAACTAAAAGTTGGTGATAAAATGGCTGGTCGTCACGGAAATAAAGGTATTGTTTCAACTATTGTTCCTGAAGTTGATATGCCATATATGGAAGATGGACGATCTGTTGATGTATGTTTAAACCCTCTGGGGGTTCCATCTCGTATGAATATTGGACAAATCTTAGAGATGCATCTTGGTATGGCTGGTCGTGAACTAGGTAACCAAATCTTAGAGCAGTTTGAGACTAAACAAAAAGACTTTATTGATACAATGCGTTCAAAAATGATTGCTATTGCAGATGTTGCTGGTATGATGAACGCTGTTAAAGTTATTGGTGATATGGATGATGAAAAATTCTTGAGATATGCTAGAGACTGGGCTAAAGGTGGTGTTAGATTTGCTACTCCAATCTTTGAGGGTGTAAATCAAGTTGAGTTTGATAAACTATTTGAACTAGCTAAAATGGATCATGATGGTAAGACAGTTTTATATAACGGTCTTACTGGTGAGAAAATTAAAGAGCGTGTAAATGTTGGGTATATGTATATACTTAAACTACATCACCTTGTTGATGAAAAAATTCATGCACGTTCAACTGGACCATACTCTTTAGTAACACAACAACCAGTTGGTGGTAAAGCACTATTTGGTGGACAAAGATTTGGTGAGATGGAAGTTTGGGCTCTTGAAGCATATGGAGCTTCTGCAGTTCTTAAAGAGATGCTTACAACAAAATCTGATGATGTTGAAGGTCGTGTTCGCGCATACAAAGCGATTACGAAGGGTGAGTTAATCCCAGCATCTGGTATTCCAGAAACATTATTTGTATTAACAAAAGAGCTTCAATCATTAGCTCTTGATGTAGAAATTTTTGACGAGGTTGAAGACGATGAGTAAACTAGTACCTATTGAAGTAACAGAAGATAATAGACCAAAAGATATAAAGCAGCTACAGTTTCGTTTAGCTTCTCCTGAGAAGGT
>Ga0256837_1001613_pt1 | contig 15294 bp, 16 predicted proteins | sample 4562384metaG_FD_185976 | JGI IMG/M metagenome (GOLD analysis project Ga0256837, IMG submission 185976) | Hydrothermal vent microbial communities from Guaymas Basin, Mexico - 4561-384 | ecosystem: Environmental > Aquatic > Marine > Hydrothermal vents | place: Mexico: Guaymas Basin | collected... | reverse complement strand
GAGCGGCTACAAAATTTTTGCGTATCTCTTTTGGAATAGAACTTACTATTTTCGCCTTAGTACTTCCTAAATCTATAATACAAGTATGACTATCTACATCTTTTAAATCTTGAAATGCTTTTATAACCCCATCTACTGGTATTGCTAAAAATATAACATCACATTTTTTTACTTCATCTAAGTCTACTACATCATCAACCAAGTTCAACTCTTTAGCTTGCTCTACATGTAGAGCATTGTGATCTAACCCAATCACTTTTTTTACGAAATCTAACTTTTTTAAACTGAGCGCGAGTGAGCCACCCATAAGTCCTAAACCAATTATTGCAATATTCATATATTTTCTTTACTTATTAATTAAATTGAGGGTATTTTACTATATATTAACAACATAAAAGGTAAAATCTCTTTTTAAATTATAAATTATGGAAACTTAATGAGAATATTTTTAGCACTCCTGCTAACATTGCTGGCCGTCAACTCTTTTGCGTATACAATTAAATCTATCAAATATGAAGGAATGTATCATATTTCTGAACCAGTAGCACTTAGAATGCTTAAGTTTGAAGTTGGTGATGATATTGATGATGAGACAATCGATAAGGCTATAAAAGCTTACTATAAACAAGGTTATTTTGCTGATATCTGGGTAGATTTTACTGATGGAGAATTAACATTTAATTTTAAAGAAAAAGCACTTATTTCTAAAGTTGAGTTAAAAGGTTGGAAAGAGAGTGATAATGAGATACTAGACAGTGTAGTTCAGATAAAGCGTGGTTCTTTATATGACAAGAAAAAACTTGAAGCTGCTAAAAAAAGAATTATTGATGCGATAAGTCAAGATGCAAAGATTGATTCAGTTGTAGAGATTAAAGAAGAAAAACTAGAAAATGGAAGCATAAAAGTAACTTTTGTTGTAAATGAGGGTGAAGAGATTATTATTGAAAAACAACAATATAGTGGAGTATTTGATCTTGACCCTGATGAGTTTGATGATGTTATAGCAAATAAAGAGCACGAGTTTATGGGTTGGTTTTGGGGTCGTAATGATGGTAAAATGAGACTTACTGATCTGCAGTATGATCATTTGAGAATCCGTGATTTATATATGCAATACGGTTATCTTGATGCAGAAATCAATGAACCATATGTAAAAGTAAACTTTGATAACTATACAGCAGATATGTCTTATCAAATATATGAAGGTGAGCCATATACAATTAGTAAAGTAACTATTAATCAAGTTAAAAAAGTTATTGATAATGAACCAATACTAGATCTAATATCGATGGAGGCTGGAGAAACTTTTAATATTAAAACTTTTCGTAGTGATTCTCAAAAAATTAAAACTCTTATTGCTGACTTGTCATATGCTTTTGTTCAAGTAGTGCCTGATTTGAAGAAAAACAAAGAGACACATGAAGTTGAAGTTGTTTTTAAAATTATGCCAGGTGAAAAAGTAAAAATAAGAAATGTTATTATAGCTGGTAATAATCGTACACTAGATAGAATTATTCGTCGTGAGCTTTATCTTGGACCTGGAGATATGTACTCTCTAACAGACTTAACAGATTCGAGAAACTCACTTGGGCGTCTTGGTTTCTTTGAAGGTAACACTATTGAAGAGAAGCGTGTAGACAACAAAACTATGGACCTTGTAGTAAAAGTTAAAGAAGCACCAACTGGGAATATCCAAATTGGTGGTGGATATGGTTCTTACGGTGGTTTACTGGTTTCATTAGCTGTTGAAGATAGAAATGTATGGGGTTCTGGTATAAATGTTGGTGTAAAAGCTGAGCGTTCATCTTTAACATCAAACTATTCATTTTCTATATCAAATCCAAGATTAAACGATAGTGATTTTTCTGGTAACTTTAGTGTTTATACATCAGACTATGAATATAATGATTACTCTGTTCTTTCAGATGGTTTCTCTCTTGGTGTAGGGCATAGATTTACTAGACATATCAGTGGATATTTAAGTTATGGTTTTTCTGCAAATGATTATGAATTCTCAGAAGACTATAATGGTACAATAAATGGTTCAAATGATTATTTTGATTTTTTTGAGTCTTATGCAAAGAGTTCAGTTACAGCATCTGTGAAATTTGACAACACTGATGACTATTATCTTCCAAGAAAAGGTTTTACAGCCTCTCAGAGTGTAGAAACTGCAGGTGTTGGTGCTGATGCTCAGTTTATAAAAACGCGTACTAATTTTGGAGCATATAAAGGGCTAGAAGATTGGATTGGTTTTGATCTTATTGCTAGATACAAAGCGCGATTTAATTATGTAAAAGAGACTGGTTACTTGCCGCTTGCTGAAAGATTTTATATGGGTGGTATTGGTAGTGTTAGAGGTTATGAGTCTTATTCTTTATCACCACAAGTCTTAGAAACATATAGTGATGGTAGTACTGAAGAGCGTAGAGTTGGTGGGGAATATACTGGATCAAACAGTGTTGAATTATCTTTTCCACTTGTTCCAAAAGCAAAAATGCGTTTAGTAACATTTGTTGATTATGGTTTTATTGGTACATCTTCTGATTCAGGTGCAACATTTATACCTGGGACAGATAGTGTGACTCGTGGTGGTTATGGTGCTGGTCTTGAATGGTTCTCACCAGTTGGACCAATTCAGTTGATGTTTGCTAGACCATTAGGTGAAGAAGAGGGTGATAAAACATCTGTATTTGAGTTTACTATGGGGCAAAGATTTTAAATTTTTGTCTTTCTCTTAAGAAAAAATAACTTTAAAATCTTTTATATCTTCTAGTTTACCAACACCCTCTTTAGCAAGATATAGTTTATATTTAGAATTCACTTCCAAAATACCATCTTTAAATGATAAATCAAAGTCAATATTTCTGGGTCTATGCCTAAGTAGATTTATGCTAAGTGAAAGTAGATAATTTAGTTTGTTTAAAGTATCTATATCTGGAAGTAATTGCCCGTATTTGTCTATATGTGCAGATGAAGGGTTTTTCCTATTTGCATATCTACTTAGTGTAGCTATAAGCATAGTTTGTTTATGAGTAAAACCATACTCTAAAGCATTTTGAAGTAGATGATAATTATGCTTGTGTTGTGAATAAAAATGCATATTAGAACCAGATATAAATAGTTTAGAGGCTACACCGAGTTCATAGCGGTATCTACTCTCTATGTTTAAATATTTGTGAGTTAGGTCAAATAGCTCTTTACTTAGTTTACTTAGCTGATTTGCGTAAGCACTATTGTCTACATGTAGATCAAGAATGTAACGGACAGATACATTGTAGTTTAGTGGTAGTTTGTCTTTGGAGTTTCTAAGCAAATCTGTAAGATATACACCCTCTCTAACTCCAACACCACTTGTAATTAGTTTTTTAATACTAAACTTTTTTAGTATACGAGATAGTATTAATGCACCTGGTTTTATAATGTCAAAACGAGATTTTTTAATATATAGTTTTTTTAATTCATCTTCATTTGAAGAGAGTATTTTTTTAAGATAAGATGAAAAATCATCATAAGATGGCTCGTATGCTTGAAGTTTATCAAAAGGGTAATTCTTTGATGCCATAATAGCTGCTGAGACTGCACGAAATGTTCCGCCAATACCAACTATAGCCTTTGGGTTTATACCTTCTAATCTATCTAATTCTAAGTCAATATATTTTTTAGCACCATCAATGTCATTTTTATCAAAGAAAAGTTCTTTTATTCTAACTGTTCCAAGTTTTAAAGATATATTGTTTGTTATATTCTTATCATCTATTAATGAAAATTCAGTTGAACCCCCACCAATATCTATGCTAAGTGCATTATCTTGTTTTGGAAGTAAGTTTGCGCAAGCAACAGCTCCAAGATATGATTCTTTTTCACCATTGATTACTTTTATCTTTAAGCCAGTTTTATTTTTGACTTTTTGTAGAAATTGTTTTTTATTTGGAGCATCACGGACACATGATGTAGCAACACATAGTATTTTTCTTGCTTTAAATGATTTTATTATCGTTGTGAAGTTTTCAAGCGCATCAATTGCTCTTTGCATTGGCACCTCTTGAAGAAAGCCATTATTTTTATAAGTATCTTGGGAGAGTCTTACTGAAGATTTGCACTCGTGAAGTATATGAAAAGCAAAACGGGAAGTTTTTTCATATACAACCATTCTTACAGAGTTAGAACCAATGTCTATGACTCCAACTCGTTTTGCCAAAGTTTACTCTTCTTCTTTTTCTAAGTTCTTAAATTTAAATTGTAGTTCAGCTATAGATTCTACATTATCTTTATCTGGAACTATACAATCAACCGGACAAACAGATATACATGCTGGTTCATCATAAACACTTACACACTCTATACATCTATCTGGGTCTATATAGTAGATTGGGTCACCCTCTTCGATTGCTGTTGTAGGACACTCTTCTCGACATGCATCACATGCAATACATTCATCATTTATTAGTAACGCCATTTATTGAAACCTTATAGTTTTTTATATGGCAGATTTATAGCAAAATAAAGCTTTATTATTTTTTAAATATTGGGTAAAGTACAAGATAGTTTTGAATTTAGATTTAATCTGGCTACAGTTCCTGTAATTCCATCTTCTCTATTATTTATACTTATCTTAGCACCTAAGGCATCTGCGGCAGATTTTGCCAAAAATAAACCAAGCCCAACCCCCTGTTTATTGCCTTGTCGCTTAAATGGAGCAAAAAGATCAACACTCTCATCAATCCCACAACCCTCATCAATTACTTCAATGAGTAAACCATAGTCATTTTGAGAACTTTTGAGAATTACTTTTTTATTGACAGGTGTAAATTTTAGGGCATTTTGTAAGAAGTTTTGTATTATCTGATTTAGTAAAGAGACTTGTAAAATTGCCATAAATGCAGATGGTTCAAAATGCATCTCTAGCTCCTTACCTTCATTTTCAGCCAATAGGTTAAAATCATTTGCTTTTTGACGAAGTATCTCTATCACATCAACCTCTTGTGGACGCTCAAGTTGTGCGCCCTCTTGACGACCAATATTTAAAATATTTGATACAATAATGTTCATCTCATCAATAGTTTTATTTGTAACTTTTAGAGCATCTATATACTCTTGGGGGGATCTTTCTTTTATGAGAGTTACTTGATTTTTTAGTTTTATTACAGCTAGTGGAGTTTTAAGTTCATGGGCAGTCCCTATAAAAAGTTCTTTTTGATACTTCACAAAGTTTTGTATCCTAGCAATAAGATGATTAATAGTCTCTCCAAGTGGTTCAAACTCTTCAGGGAGTGCTTTTATATCTATTGGTTTCATAAGATGCTCATTCATATCTGAGAGCTTTTTACTTAATGTTTTTACAGGACTAACTAGCATTTTTGATAGACCAATAGCATAAACAATAACCAATACTAAACTAGCAATATTTATGATAAATAAGTAGTTTAAGATTTTATTTAAAATTCTTTTTGTAACACTTATCTCTTTTGTAATTTTTAAATATGTTGAATTATCCATATCAAATGGATATATAATAGTTAGATATGTTTTAAAATCTTTTGTAGTTTCATAACTCTCAATATCTGTATGTAAACTCTTTAATTGAATCACTTCTACATTTAATCCAAAAGAATCAACAGTTGCAGGTGTAGATCCATATAGTGATTTTTCTTGTGCGATATTTTTAGCAAAATTTATAAGTTCTTGGCTTTTTTCATCTAAAATTGAGCGCTCTATATAGAAGTATAAAATAGATGAAAATATAAAAATAAGAGATGCTGATGCAAAAATAAGTTGGATTATAAAACTTTGACGAATACTTCTTGTTGAGAACATTTTTTAGCCTATAAGCGAGTGTTTTATAATTATAGCTAATTTGTAATTAAAAATTTAAAAATGTGTAAAGATGTAGACACATTATGTGTCTACATGTAGAGGGTATAACTTAACTTACTTCTTTTGGAAAACAAAAACGGTAACCACGACGACGAACAGTTTCAATAGTTGTGATTCCTAATGGTTTGTCCATTTTTTGTCTAATTTGATTGATTGCAACTTCAATAACATTTGGAGTTACAAGTTCTGGTTCTTCCCAGATTGCGTCAAGTAGTTGCTCTTTAGAAACAATTTGATCACGATGACGAGCTAAGTGAGTAAGAACTTCAAAAGGTTTACCTTTAAGCTCGATATCTTGCTCTTTATAAGTGATTTTTTCCTCTTCAGGATTAATAGTTAAATCTTCGATTTCGATTATGTTACTTCCACCAAAACGAAGACGAGCTTCGATGCGTGCTACAAGAACATCAAAATCAAAAGGTTTGCGGATATAATCATCTGCACCAGCTCTTAGTGCTTCAACTTCGCTATCGTTATCATCACGAGCAGAAAGAACAATTACAGCAGTTTTTGGAGTATTTGTTTTAATATCACCAATAATATCTACAGAGTTTCCATCTGGAAGCATCCAGTCCATAAGAACTAAGTCGTAATTACGGATATCTAGGTAGTACTCACCATCTTTTAGTGTTTCAACAACATCACTTTGGTAACCAAACTCTTTTAGTCCCTCAGCAAGCATTTTGTTTAATGTAACTTCATCTTCTATAATAAGAATGCGCATTAATTTTGTCCTATATTTAATTATTTTGGCGGAATGATAGCATAAATTTAGATTACTTTAAAGAAATATTCAATTTTTTTTAATAATTCTTTAACTTATATTTAAGATTGAGTTTTATAATAATTGCTTACACTTACCTTGCAGTCGGGTAAAATCGATGGTTTTGTTATCTTTAAATCTATGCTTTTTATGGTGTTGAATTCTTTATTTAACTTTAAATTTATAGCATTTAAAGCCTCTTCAATGAGCTCAAATTTACTTTTTAGCATCAAATCTTTGATAATTTCTACAATAATAGCGTAGTTTATGAACTCATTTTTATACTCATAATCTAGTGTTAAATTTATAATAATATCTTGAGGGGTTATACGCTCAAAATCTAAAATCCCAATAATGCATTGAAACTTTAAATCCTCTACATGTATAGTCATTTTAATTAAACTACTCTTTTCTCTTCACCTTTAAACAGACGAATTATATTTGGGATATGTTTGTAAAAGATTATAAAAGCAATAAGAATTATAGGTGTATGAGCAAGTTCTGGTTTTAGTACAAAACTAGCAGCAACTAATGCAAGAAGTCCAGCAAGTGAAGATAATGAAGATATTTTTATAACCTTAGCACCAATAGCCCAAACAACTAAAGCGATCAATGTCTCTACTGGTAACATAAACATCAATACACCCATTCCAGTAGCTACACCTTTTCCACCTTCAAAGTTTAAATAAGGTGAGAAACAATGCCCAACAACAGCAAGAACTGCTATGCCCCATAAAGTTGCCTCACTCATTCCAGCAAAATACGCAACAGCTAAAACAACTATACCCTTAAGTGCATCTAGTGCTAAAGTAGCCCCACCCAACTTCTTTGCTAAAGATGGATTACTCTCTTTTACAACGCGTAATACATTTGTTGCGCCAATACTTCCAGAACCACTCGCTTTTACATCTACACCGGCGAATTGTTTTGCTAAAAGTAGACCAAAAGGGATACCACCTATAAGATATGCTGCTATAAAAAACTGTACATTTGTATTAAATAAAAATTCCATTAATTACCTTGATTGAAATATGTTTGACATTTTACTTTAAAAATATAAATTAGTATAGCTACATGTAGAGATAATAACTAATATAATCTATCTAAATATAAATTATAAGGTAAACTTGTTATAATTTTGTATAAAATTTATTATTGGAGTTTGTTTTGAAGTTATTTTTTTATTTTTTTATATTGTTTAGCTTATCTCTTGAAGCTAAGTATCCATCTTCTGAGTCTTGTAATGAGTGCCATGAAAATATATATCAAGAACATACAAAATCTATGCATCATAAATCATCTATTTTTAAAGATGAAGTACATGCAAAAGTTAAAAATGCTGTAAATAAAGATAAATATGCATGTGCAATATGTCATATGCCAGCTACAAAAAGTTTGAGAGCTGTAATGAGTGGAGAAAAACAACCTGATCCTAAAAGTTATATACAGCAAGATGGTGTATCTTGTTTTTTCTGTCATCAGATTAGTAAAATATATAATGGGGATAAGCATAATATTAATTTTTCAAACTACAGAGGTGAAAAAAAACCAACAGTTTTTGGAAACTTGAAAAAACCGTATGAAAGCAATGAGCATGATAGCGAGTCTAATGAAATATATAAAAATAGTGAAGTTTGTATGGGTTGCCATTCTCATAAGCAAAACGCTAAGGGTTTTGAAGTTTGTAATACAAAAAATGAATATGATAAAACAAGTAATTGTATAGGATGTCATATGCCTGTTACTTCTGGAACAATTGAAAAAGAAAATAAAGGTATGAGAGATAAGTATGCATCACATGAGTTTTTAGGTGTTCATTCTCTCAAGATGGTTAAAAAAGCAGTAAAACTTGAATTGGAATATAAAGATGGAGTTGTAGAGCTTACTATAAATAATAAAATGGGGCATTCTATAATAACTCATCCTATGAGATTAAAGTTTGCTAAGACTGTAATAACTAGAGATAAAAAAGTGATTTGGAGTAACTTTAAAGATAGTCCACTTGAAGATAAAGAGGCTACTTTTATAATAGTATTTAAAGATGATAAAGATAATTCTGCACTTCCAAATAAAGCTATAGGCTATAAATTAAATAGAAATTTAAAAGCAAGTGCAACTAAAGTTATAAAATATAATGTGCCAGAACTACAAAAAGGTGATGAAATTAAAACTACATGGATCTCATATATTGTAAACCCTAAAATTGCTAAAAAGTTACAAATAACTACTAAAGAGATTATTAAACCTTATATAGGAGCTCAAGAGTCAATCTTTATTTACTAATTTTTAATTTTCGATATAATAACGAGAATATAAAATAAGGATATTTTTTTGCAACTTAGTAATGAGCAGTTAAAAGAAAAAATAAAAGAATATAAAGAGAAGTTGAGTGTAACTTTGGTTGCACATTTTTACCAACGCGATGAAGTTTTTGAGATGGCAGATATTACAGGTGACTCTCTTGAGCTTGCTATAAAAACTAAAAATGATGATGCAGAGTTTGTAGTTTTTTGTGGTGTTGGTTTTATGGGACAAAGTGTAAAAGTGTTAAGTCCTCATAAACGTGTAGTTATGCCAAAAGCTGCTTGTTGTGCAATGGCTACTATGATTGATGGTATTCAGTTTGATCAGTCTATAAAAGCATTAAATGAAGCTGGAATACCAAATGAAAATATACTTCCAATTACTTACATAAACTCAAACGCTGATGTAAAAGCAAAAGTTGGTGAGATGGGTGGAATGGTTTGTACAAGTTCAAATGCGAAAAAAATTATTACTACTGCTTTAAAAGAGGGAAAAAAGATTTTATTTGTACCTGATCGTTGTTTAGGACAAAATATTGCAAATCAGATGAAGTTAAAATCATGTGTGATTGGTGATGGTTCAAACCCTGCAGATTCTGATATTATTTGTTTTAATGGTTTTTGTTCAGTTCATCAACTTTTTACAGTTGAAGATATAGAGTTTTACCGTAAAAAATTCCCTGGTATTTTAATAGCTACTCATCCAGAATGTGACCCAGCTATTTGTGATGCAAGTGACTTTGTAGGTTCAACTTCTCAACTTATCAAATACATCACAGAACTTCCAGAGGATCAAAAAGTTGCAGTTGGTACTGAGTTTAACATGGTAAATCGTCTTCGCCCTAAAAATACTTATGTATTAAGCTCAACAAAACCAGAATGTCCAACTATGAATGAGACAACACTTCAAGATTTATATGACATACTAAAGTCTATTGATGAGGGTGAACCTCTTAATGAGATAAAAGTTGATGAAAATACTCAAAAATGGGCAAAAATAGCATTAGAGAGAATGTTGGCGTTATGATAGAAGAGTTTGTAAAAGAATCATTAGCTCAAGATGTTGGTCGTGGAGATTTGTACGCACTTGTAGAAGAGGCAGTTGAAGCTAAAGCAGACATTATTGCAAAAAGTGATGGTGTCTTTTCTGGACGAAAATATGTAGAAGTTTTAGCAAAACTAGAAGGTCTTGATATTGTATGGGCTTTAAAAGATGGCGAGAGTTTTAAACAACACGATATTTTAGCCATAATAAGAGGGAATTCTCACGCAGTTTTAAAAACTGAGAGAACAATACTAAACATTATTTTACATGCAAGTTCGATTGCTACACTTACAAACAGATATGTAGAGATTATAGAACCACACGGTGTAAAACTGTTAGATACTAGAAAAACAAGACCACTTTTAAGAGTATTTGAGAAGTATGCTACAAGATGTGGTGGTGCTGTAAATCATCGTCTTGGTTTAGATGATAGTTTAATGATAAAAGACACCCATTTAAAAACTATTAAAAATTTAAAAGAGTATATAGCTAAAGCAAGAAAGCAAATCCCTTTTACTTCAAAAATTGAGATAGAAGCAGAAACACTTAAAATTGCAATAGAAGCTTTTGAAGCTGGAGCAGATATTGTTATGTGTGATAACATGAGTCCTCTACATGTAGAGGAAGTTGTAGCATATAGAAATGAAAACTTTCCTCATATACTTTTAGAAGCCAGTGGAAATATATCACTTGAGACCATAGAGTCTTATGCAAAAACCGGAGTTGATGCTATAAGTTCTGGCTCATTAATCCATCAAGCTAATTGGATTGATATCTCAATGAAGATGGCTTAAGTACTTACCCGATTATTCTATAAGCCATCATATATTTATGTAAAAGTTCAAATGTAACTTTTATAATCGCAACAGTTGGAATCATAACTATCATCCCAAGTATTCCAGCTAGTTCACCACCAATGAGCAATGCTAATACAACTATAAGCGGATGAAGATTTACACTGTTTCCAACAGCTGCAGGATACACAAAAAGTGTCTCGATAACTTGAACAAATAAAAATACTCCAACAACCATGCCTATACCTGAACTAGTTGCCCACTCAGGAGTAACTAAGATAATTAGTATGGCTGGGATAGCACCAAGTATTGGTCCAAAATATGGTACAAAGTTACCAATTCCAGCTACTAAACCAACAACGAGTGCAAAAGGAAACCCAATTATACTTAACCCTATCCCTGTCATTATTCCAACAAAACTAGCATCTATAATCTGCCCTCTTATATAGAGTTGGATAGAGTTTCCTATTTTGTAAAATAATATAGCTGAGATTTCAAAGTAACGGTTAGGTATATATGAAAGTAGAGTTTTTTTAATAAGGTGCATATCTTTTAGTAGAAAAAATGCAAAAAATGGAACTAGCATTGAAAAGGTTAATATATTTAGAGCATCTGAAAAATACTTACTTCCATTAAGGTTGCTTACAAAGGTGCTAATAAAATCTTTAGTAAGTTTAGATATCTCTAATGATGGAAATTTAGCTTCTAAACTTTGTTGTATCAGCTCTAATTTACCCTCTAAAATAAGTTTTATTTCTGGAATCTTTGTACTAAATGAAGCTGCTTGTTCACTTAAAGTTGGGATTAAAATATTAAATCCAAATACAACTAAGGCAAAAAAACTTATAAATATGGTTGAGATAATGCTGATTTGTGAAAAACCTTTAGACTCAAAAAATATAACTAATGGTCTTAAAACCATAGCTATAAAAAGAGCTATAAGTAATGGGATAAAAAGTGATTTTATAGTAAATACTATACCAACTATTATGGTGGCAATAATTGCATAGTAAAATAGTTTTAGACCTATAAAATTAAGCATCGTTTGACTTTAGTTTTTCTATTTGTTTGTTTGTTGCAATAAGTCTAGCTGATAATATTGCACCTAGTTTCATACATATTTTTATGCCGATACTTGGTTCTTTTTTTGAGAAAAGTATAAAGTCTGGTTTTGATAAAGCAATGATTTCAGAATCTTCTGTAGCAATAACAGTAGCTGAACGAGGTACTTCGTCAAAAAGAGCTATCTCACCAAAAAACATTCCACTTGTAAGTTTTGTTAGGTGTATTGGATTCTCAGAATTATTTTTTATGATAATATCAACTTCACCACTTCTTAGTATATATAAGGCTGCACCAGGATCACCTTCGTTAAAAATCACTTCACCTGTTTTGTAAATTCTTTTATGCAAAGTTCGCTCAAGTCTTGCAATCTCTCTTGGCTTAAGATTATCAAATAGATCAATTGATTTTAAAAAATCTATTATAGATTCATGATTTTTATTTATAAAAAAATTATCCCAAATTGTACTAGTTTGCATCTTTTTTGCCTTTTTTGCTATAGTCCATTAAAGTTGTAATTATTGGTAGTAAGCTTTTAAACCCAAGTATGTTGTCTTTCATCTTTACTATAGATTCTTTAAGCTCATCAATACTATTTTTTGTAGCATCGATGTCATTTGCTATTTGTGTCCATGCATAATCGCGAATCTCCTCAATGGACTTAACTTCCGAACTTTTAGACTTGCTTGAAGCTATATAAAATGAAACAGCGGTAAATATTAAGTTTATCGTAGTTAATATAGATGTTGAAGCTAGTGTTGTATAGCTGTTAGATAGATAGAAAAAAATTGTAATATTAAGCATAACTAAGGTCATAAATACAGCAACAACACCTATAAAAGCCCATACTAACTGCTTACTTTTTTTGCCTATCTCTAGTTTAAGTAGTTCTTTTTCACTTTTAACAATAAGCTTTATTTTTTTACTTAGATCCTGATTCATTTTTTTCCTTATTTACTACTGCTAAAGCGTCCAAAAATTACGCCAAGAGTAAATATTCCAATAGCTGTAACTGGTGACATATCTGCATAATCTTTTTTGACTGTTTCAAGTAGTTCATTTATATTATCTTTAACATCACTTGTAAAATCTTCTATAGATTTTTTTTGTTCTGTTATTTTTGAGCTTTTTGTTTGTTCTTTTTGCTCTTTTAAATTTTCAATTTCTAAGCGTAGCTCTTCAAGCTCTTGTTGTACAGTATTGTTTATCATAATTTTTCCCTATATATAATTATGTTAGTGGTAGATTTTATCATAGTGAGGCTTAATGATAAATTTAGATATATCATTTAGACTATAGTAATCTCATATGTGCTAAACTTATGCCAATATAAAAGGATGACTGCATATAGATGGCTGATGATCAGGAAAAGACCGAAGAACCCACCGATAAAAAGATAGAGGATGCCAGAAAAGAGGGTAATGTCCCCAAAAGCCAAGATGCTTCTGGAGTAGTTACCCTCTTTATTGCTATTTTAGCCTTTTTGATGCTATTTCCATATATGGCATCACATATGATTTTTCTTTTTAAGTATTATTTCTCTAAGATGGGTATGCATCTTGATAAGTCTGTTATGATAGATATAGCTATTATAACTGTTAAAGAGTTTTTATTTATTGTTATGCCACTTGCAACCGCTGTTGCTGTTGCTGGTGTAGTAGCAGCAGTTGCTCAATTTGGTTTTCTTTTTACTACAGAGGCGATAGCCCCAAAGTTTAGTAAACTAGATCCTATAAAAGGTGCTAAGAATCTATTTTCACTTAAAAAACTTATTGAGGGTGTAAAGGTAACTTTTAAATCTTTTACGACATTGGGTGTCGGTTTTATGTTTTTCTTTATTTTCATAGTTGAGCTACCAACTGTAGCACTTTTTGGTCTTGGTGATCAGCTTGATTGGCTTAAAGATAAGATGTTAATAATCGCATTTGTTATGCTTTTTATCATTTTTGTTTTCTCAATTATAGATATTATAATAGTTAGAAAACAGTATTTTGATGGTCTGAAAATGAGCAAACAAGAGATAAAAGATGAGATGAAAAATATGGATGGGGATCCATTAATTAAAAGTAAGATTCGTCAAATTCAGATGGAGGCATCACAAAAAAGAATGATGAGTGAAGTCCCAAATGCTGATGTAGTTATAACAAATCCAACCCACTATGCGGTAGCCATAAAATATGATGAAGAAAAATCTCATGCACCAATAGTAGTAGCAAAAGGTATGGACAATATTGCTCAAAATATCAAAAAAATAGCAAGAGAAAATAATGTACATATAGTTCAAAATCCACCGCTTGCTAGAAGTTTGTATGCTCAAGTAGAAGTTGAAAAAGCTATACCAAATGAGTTATTTGCAGCAGTTGCAGAAGTTCTTGCATATGTATATAAGATGAATAAAAAATAGTATATAATTGCGCCAATGATACATTTACCAGATATACAAAATGCTAAACATATTGTTATAGAGTTTGATGCTAAGTATTTGGCTTGTGCATCTGCTTTATACACCTATGCACTTCAACAACATAAAAAAGTATCCTTACTTTGTGTTGAAGATATAGATAATAGATTTGCATTTTTACCATGGTTTGAAAAAGTAAAAACTTCTGGGTATTCGTCTGCTGATTTAAAGTTAGAGTTGAAAACTTCTGCAATTGATATGTATAAATTATTTGAAGATAACAATATAAAACTAAACCAAAAGATGGCTACAGCACTTTATGCAGGTTTGCTTATGGAGACGGACGGCTTTAAAAACAGCAGTGTAAATGGTATGACTTTTGCTATAGCAAAGCAGTTAGTAGATGCTAAGGCAGATTACAAAACTTGCACAAAGTTTGTACTAAATACAAAATCACTAGCACATTTAAGACTAAAATCTTTTATGCTTAAAAATATGCTTTTAAAAGAGGATGCAAAGCTCTTAGTTATGAGTATAAGTGATGATGATTTAAAAGCAAGTGGCGCAAAGTTAGATGATGCTTATGAGATTTTACAAGATGGTTTAACTCTTCTACATGTAGAGGAAGTTTTACTTATAAAAGAAGAAAATAAAGAAATTTTAAAAAGAATTAAGAAGGAAATATAGTTGAGAAGAAAAAGAGGCGGCTCGTCATTTGGAGTATTATTAGTATTTGCACTAATTATTGGTGGAGCTTTGTATATATATAACTCAGCTATGTTTGAGCGTGATGTTCCAGAGATAAGTATGGAAAATAATGGTTACTGGAATCTTAAAAAACCACTCAAAATAGTTATAGATGATGCTAGTGGATTAAAATCGTATAAAATAGTTTTAAAAAATAATGGTGAGAGACAAATTCTTCAAAATGAGCAGTTTATTACGCCTGAGAACTCTCTACATGTAGAGGTGTCACCACCAAAGAGTGCATACGCTATGAAAACTAAAGAGATAATTATAAGTATAGAAGCGACAGATGCAAGTAAGTG
>Ga0256837_1001612_pt1 | contig 15305 bp, 14 predicted proteins | sample 4562384metaG_FD_185976 | JGI IMG/M metagenome (GOLD analysis project Ga0256837, IMG submission 185976) | Hydrothermal vent microbial communities from Guaymas Basin, Mexico - 4561-384 | ecosystem: Environmental > Aquatic > Marine > Hydrothermal vents | place: Mexico: Guaymas Basin | collected... | reverse complement strand
AAGAAAAATATCATCCAACATATCAGAATAATCCTCTTTACTTCGTATTAAATTATCTCTAATATCAATTAACTCTTCAAGCTCCAAATATCTTAATAGATCTGGGTTTATATCTGTAGTAGTACCATCACTACTAATCAATAAGGTAATCTCTTCTAATAACTCTTCTTTAGTTTGTTCTTGCTTTATCATTTTTCAACTTTTTTAATATTTGATCTAAATATAATATATGCTTTAAAGCATAATCATCTTCTTTACTCTTACAACATCCACATACTGTTCCAGCATCTGTAATTGTACCTATTTTTTCTATAGTATCTGCACCTTTTTGTTCAATTGCATATACAATTTCACCTAATGTTACATGTTTACAAAAACATACTTCATAAGTATGCTCAAATTTTTTTGCCATTATTTATATTTCTTTTTTATAAGCTCATAAGCTTCATTTATTTCTTGTAGCTTAGAAGTCGCTTCATCTATAATAGATTGAGATGCACCCTGCCCCTTAATAATATCCGGGTGATGTTTTTTTACCAATACTCTATATGCTTTTTTGACTGAAATTAAATCATCATTTTCACTAACACCAAGTATCTCATATGCTTTTTGTATACTTAAAGCTTGAGATTGTTGCTTTTGAGTATAAAATGCTTCAAATTGTTTTATCATATTTTCAAAATCTGCTCTTTTTATTTTTAAAGCATTTGCAATATCTTCAGTAATCATCATCTCTGTTTTTGAAAATTCACCATCAATAAAAGCAAGATTTAACAAGTATTCCATCACTTTTAAGCGTTTTGAATAATCTGATTTTGTAAGATTTAAAAATTTTTCACAAATCTCAATAGTATTTTCAAAACTATCTTTTTCTTTTTTATAAATCTCTTTTAAACCTTCTCTAATCTCTTCTTGATTTTCAAAATGAGAAGCAACATCTGTAAAGGTATGACTTAATATTTCTGCTTCAAGATTACTTACACTACCATCAGCTTTAGCAACTTTTGACATTAATGCTATTAATAATCCAGCCTCATGATCTTCTAAATTTCCTTGTAAAGCTTGTTTACTATCTATTTTAATATTTTGATAATCACTTGGTTTATATGTCCGTGAAAGCCAGTAAAAAAATCCTATAACAACTAATAAAAACAATATTTTCATAAATTCTCCTATATATTTGAGGGCTATTTTATCAAATTTTAGGTAAAATCTATCTTCATTTTTATTAGAGGATATTATATATGTTTGGAATGGGTTTAACTGAGATTATTCTTATTGGTATTATTGCTGTTATTGCTTTAGGACCAGAAAAATTGCCATCAGCAATGGTTGATGTAGCTAAATTTTTCAAAAAATTAAAAAGTGGTGTAGAAGATGCAAAATCTACATTAAATGATGAATTAAATATTACAGATATAAAAAATCAGGCAAATCAATTTAAAGCACAAATAGATGATGCAAAATCTAATTTAAGTCTTGATTACCTAGATGCCCTTAAAGATGATACACTAGGTGATGATTTTGTCAAAAATGAAAAAATGATAGAAGAACTTGAAAGTGTTACAAAAATAAAATCAGATGATAAAATAGTAAAAAGAGAAAAAGTTTCATTTGATAAAAAGAAAAAAAAGAAAAAGAAAAAAGAAAAAAACTCTGAAAGTAAGGAGGCATAATGTTTGAAGATATAAAGCCACATATTGCCGATTTACGAAAAAGATTAAGTATATCAGGTGCAGTTTTAATAGTAATGTTTTTTATATGTTTTGGTTTTTATGAACCAATACTAAACTGGATGATGGTACCTATACAAGCAGTATTACCTTCTAATTCACATATGGTTGCAGTTGAAGTACAAGAAACTTTCTTTACAGCACTTAAAGTTGCATTTTTTACTGGATTTATATTTTCACTGCCTATTATGTTTTGGCAATTTTGGTTATTTTTAGCACCTGGTCTTTATGACAATGAAAAAAAACTTGTTATTCCATTTGTATTTTTTGCAAGTTTAATGTTTGTAATGGGTTCATCTTTTGCATATTATGTAGTTGTACCTTATGGATTTGATTTCTTAATAAACTTTGGTTCACAAGTTGTAACCGTACTACCAAGTATTGGTAAATATGTAGGATTTTTCACAAAACTTCTTATAGGATTTGGAATTGCATTTGAGTTACCTGTAATTACATTTTTCCTAGCAAAAATTGGTCTTGTAGATGATAGAATGCTAAGTGACTTTTTTAAATATGCAGTTGTACTTATATTTATAGTAGCTGCACTTTTAACTCCACCAGATGTAATAACACAATTTTTAATGGCTGGACCTCTTATAATCTTATATGGTATATCTATTTGGATTGCTAAAGTATTCAATCCAGCAACTCCATTAGAGGATATGGAAGATTAATACTAAAGATCCTTTAAAAACAAGTAGCTATGACTATAATTTACCTAAAGAGTTAATAGCTACAACTCCAGTTTATCCAGCTGATGAAGCTAAACTTTTAGTTTATAACAGAACTACAAATGAGATAATACATACGCAATATAAACATCTTTTAGATTATTTACCAAATAATATATCAATATTTTTTAATGATACAAAAGTGATAAAAGCTAGACTTTATGGACATAAAGAAAATGGAAGTAAAATAGAAATTTTATTTAATAAACCATTACCAAATAATCAATACTTGGTATACATAAAAGGACGTATTAGACAAACTGGACTTAAACTTATATTTGATGATAACTTAGAAGCAATAGTTACTAATATAAACAATGAAGATGGTACTAGACAATTAGAATTTTATAAAGATGGTGTACAACTTGATTTTTTAAGTTTGGTAGAGATATTTAATAAAATTGGACATATACCACTTCCTCCATATATGCATAGATCTGATAATGAAAAAGATGAAATAGATTATCAAACACTTTTTGCAAAAAATTATGGTGCAGTTGCAGCGCCTACTGCTTCTTTACATTTTACAGCACAACTTCTTGAACAACTAAAACAAAAATATGAAACACACTATTTAACTTTGCATGTAGGAGCTGGCACATTTAAACCTGTAGAAGCTGATGATATACTAGATCATCCTATGCACAGCGAATATTTTGAAATATCACAAGATTCAATAGCTACACTAAATAGCACCAAACCTATACTTGCAGTTGGTACAACTGTAACTAGAACTATTGAGTATTTTTCTAGAACTAAAAAAACTCAAGGAGAATGTGATCTATTTTTAAACCCCAGTAATACCCCAATAAGAGTAGATCATCTACTTACAAATTTTCATCTACCAAAATCAACTCTAATTATGCTAATTGCATCATTTGTAGGGCTTGATAAAACTATGGAACTATATGATATTGCTATAAAAAACAATTATCGTTTTTACTCTTATGGTGATGGAATGCTAATAATCTAAAGGAAAATATTATGATACATTATGTTTTATTTGATACAGAAACAACAGGTACACAAGAAGAAGATAGAATTATACAGTTTGGAGGAATGATTATTACTAATAAAAATCAACCAGAAATTTATGATAATTTATGTACTTGCGATATTGATATTAAAATTGATGCAATGGAGATACATAATATTACTCCTGAAATGATTGTAAATAAACCAATTGCAACTCAAACACCATTTTATAAAAGATTAGAAGAATTAAATACAAATGAAAACTATTTAATAGCTCATAATATTAAATTTGATTTAGGTATGATTGAAAAAGAAGGTTTTAGATCAAATATGAAGCATATTGATACATTAAGGTGTGCGAGACACATTTTTGAAGATATGCCTTACCATAGACTTCAATATCTAAGATATGCTCTTGAGCTATATAAAACTGAGCAAGAAGAAGCAAAAAAACTTGGTATAGAAATTAAAGCTCATGATGCTATTGGTGATGTATTAGTTATGAAACTATTTTTATCAAAATTAGTTGCAAAAACAAAAGAAACTTATCCAAATACAAATCCAATGGAAAAACTAGTAGAACTTACTACTACTCCAGTATTTGTAAAAACTTTTAAATTTGGTAAATATAAAGGTAGAACTACAAGTGAAATAGCTCAAGAGGATGCAGGATACCTAAACTGGATGAGAGATAATATGAAAGATATGGACGAAGATATGAGATATACTATTGATACTCTATTATCTTCATAACAAATAAAGCCAAATAGTAAAACAAACAATAAAAGCATTTAAAACTATAAATACTTTTTTATTTTTAATTGAAAATATAGATAGTAAAATATACATATAAAATATAATATTTGGTGTTGTTTTTGATATTATATCAAACTTTAAACTCATAGCTTGAATTAAATAACCGTCAAGTAATCCACCATAACCAAAAATATGAAGTAATAATTCCAATGGATAAAAAAATGTAAATAATAGTGTAAAAAATGGTGATAAAAGTTGAATTATTGATGTTGTATCAAAGAAATAGTGTACTATTGGGTTCATTGCTAGATATATCCATATATTAAAAAATAATAACTTCCATATTTTTGGTAAGTTTTTGAAATATTGTAAGAATAAAAATATATAAAATACTCCACAAATAGAGAACCAAAAAGATAAAGAAAAAATCAAACTTGGAAATAAAGCTAAAATAATCATAATTACTATAAACAAAGTTTCGTAAGATAAGATTTTTATGTTTGATCTTGCAAAAAACACACCTACAACAAACATAACGAATGCCCTTAGAAGTGAAGGAACATATCCAGTTAAAACTAGATATATACCAAGTGTCACACTAACTAATATTAAAATATCAAATTTCTTATTCCTATAAGGAAAATATTTTTTGTGTATAAAATTATAAGGGATATAAAATAAAGCAAAGAATATTGCACTTAATATAGAAAGATGGAATCCAGATATAGCTACTAAATGGGAAATTCCATATATAGAGCATACTTGTCTTAGCTCATTATTAATTGGAATTGCTAAGAATAAAGCATTAAATAAACTTTGCATATTATTACTCGTATGCTGTTTATCTATATATTCTTGTATTTTATTTATTATTGTCTTATTTTGTTTTATATTTAAAGAAAAAGTTAAACCATAAAATCCTTTTATGTATTCTAAAAATGTGATTTTTTTAGTAATAAGATATCCTGAGATTATATTATTTTGTTTTATATTTAGTTTTGAGGATATTGAAGTAAAGAAAATTAAGTTATCAGTTTTAATTTTTAATATTTTATACTCTTTTTTATCATATATATTATTCACTATTCCACTAAATTTTATTAATGGCTCAGCTTTAAAGTCATTAAATTTGCTATAGTTATAACTTATATTCAATAAAAATAAAATAATAAATATTATAAAAAAATACACATATTGTTTAAAACCGACTAAAAAAGGCAAATAAATCCTTATAAATAATTTATATAATTATAGCATATAAACATTTAATAAATCTATACTAAATAAAAGCAAACTTTAATTTAATATTCTATATAATTCCAACCTATTTTAAATCAACGAGTGGGTTCTTAGCTCAGTTGGTTAGAGCACTCGGCTCATAACCGAGTGGTCCGGAGTTCGAGTCTCCGAGAACCCACCACTTTAATCCCTATCATATTAATATTCTTATAAAATTTATACTTGTAAGTATATGGCCATCAAATCACTTGATGAAAAAGCCTAACCCTTACCATGTCCAAAAAAGACTAAAATGCCTTACTATAAAGGTTTTGCAGAATATACCCTTTTATATAATTCTAGAAAAAAATACATTATTATCTATATTTATTTATATTTTTTAAATTAAATTAATCTTATACCCTTGTGCATAGACATTTTGAATTAATTCTTCTGGAAGTTTTTTACGAAGTCGTTTTAAAGTAGATTTTATAGCATCTATACTTATATCTTTTTCATAGTTATCATTTATTATTTCAAATAGCATTTCATTGGAAAATATTTGTCCAGGAGCTAAAAATAAGACATTTAAAATAGCAATCTCATTTTTACTTAGATCTATTATCTCATTATTATATTTTAAAATCATATTTTTTTTATCCCAATTATAATCAATAGTTTGATGTGTAATTTCTTGAGATTGTGTATCTTTTACTTTTTTACAAGCATCATATAATGTTTTTAAAAATTGTTTACCTTGAAAAGGTTTTAAAATAAAATGTGATACCCCAAGATTTAAAAGTTCTATTAAATATTTTGAATCATCATGAGCTGATATTACTATAATTAATTGATTTGGATTAATCTTGGCTATATCTTTTATTAATTCAACACCATTTTTATTTGGCATCTGAATATCTGTAATGACTATATCAATATATTTATTATGTACTTGAAAATAACTCTTATAACTTTCAAGAGCAACTATACCATCATTGCATAAAATTGAATCATTAATAAAATTATCTAACAGCAATGATGTTTTTTCTCTTAACACTAAATCATCTTCAGCGTAAAGCAGTGTAATATCATTTGATATTTGTTTTAGTTCATTAAGAAAACTCATATTCTACTCTTTATTAATAAATATAATTTGTAAATTATAGCAATCTTAGCCTTAAATGAGTAAATTTACATTTTAATAATAAAACACGCCCTATTCTCAATATTTTTTATATCTAACTTACCATTATGATGTTCTTCAATTATTGTTTTACTCATATACAGTCCTAAACCTGTTCCATTTCTTTGATCTTTTGTAGAAAAATATGGATCAAATATCTTATCTAATATATTTTGAGATATTCCTCCACCGTTATCACATATAGTAATCTCTACACTATTATTTACATCCTTCGTGGTTATGACAATTTCTTTATCTTGTATATCTATATTTTTAAAATTATCTTGTGCATTTTTCAATATATTTAAAAATACATGCATAATCTCACCATCATATATTTCAATTTCATTATTACTATTATATTTTGTTTCAATATTAATATTATCAGCTTCTAAACTAGTTTTTATAATTTTTAAAGCTTTTTGTATTGGTTCATTTATATTTATTAAACTAGAAGATTTATCTGGTTTATAAAAATTTCTAAAATCATTTATTGTACTAGTAAGTATTTGTACATATTCATCAATATCATCTAATTCTTCTACAAAATATTCTTTACATTCTAACTGTTCATCTTTTGAACTTAAATCGAATTGATCTAATTCAATTTTCATTTTAAGATTTATAGATGTTGACGCAATTGCTCCAAGTGGCTGTCTCCATTGATGTGCAATCATACTAATCATCTCTCCCATTTGAGCTAGACGTAACTGTGCAAAAAGTTCCTGATCTTTTTTTCTATTTTTTTCAACCTCTTCTTCAATTCTTTTTTCCAAAATACTATTATGTTTTGATGTAAGAATACTATGATAAGCAATAAAGACAATTATAAATAATATTAATACAATACCTATAACAATATATGTATAATTAATTTTTGTATCAACAGTTGTGGCTATCCAGCTATTAAGAATTTTATTATTTTGTTTTTGTTCAATTGAATCTATTGTTTTATTTATAATATTTAATAATTGTGGTTCATTTCTATTAATACCCAAACCAAAATTTATATTTACAAAACTATTTACAATTTTCAATTCTGTAGAAAAATTCTTTTGAATATAATGAGAACATATAAGTGAAGTACCGATATATCCAAATATTTCTTTATTTGAAACCATTTTTAATGCTGTATTTATATCATTTACTTCTACAATATCTAAATTAGGATATCTTTTTTTAATATAAAATTTAAATTTATTAAGTTCTTTAGAAACTGCAACTTTACCACTTATGTCATTTAGTTTTTGAATAAATGGCTGTTCCATCCTTGTAACTAACGCAATACTATCATTTATATATGTATGTGATTTAGTATATTTTGAAGCAATTTTCACATAAGACCCCATTAATGGTTGAATATCACATATTATATTTGAATCATTTTTAACAATATTTATTCCCATTGATAATTTATTCATATATATATTTATAAAATCTGCACTAATACCTATAAATTTATTATCTTTATATGACATATATGGTAATAATTCATTATCAATACATACATTTAAAACTTTTTTTGTATATAAATATGCTTTTTGGCTTTGTGTCAACTTTAAATCTTTTTTATGAGAAGTAGTTGATTTTACACCAAACCATTTTGATTTTATATCTTTAACATCTTTAAATTCAAGTCTATCTTGTAATTTCTGAATAATATTTATAAGTGTTTTATCATACTTTGATGCACCTATTCTTATATGACTAATAATTCTTTCATCTTCTATGTATTGACTTACTAGTACATTTGATATCATATTATTTTCTATAATATAATCCATTACTACTTTTTTTCCTATTGTTGCATCAACTTTACCTAAAGATAGCATTTTTAAAGCTTCTAATGAATCTTTTACTAATATTTGCTTGATATGTGGATAATTTTTTTCAAGAAATTTTTGAGTGAAAAATCCTTTTGGCATTGCTATTGTTTTACCTTTTAAATCATTAAGGTCATTAAATGCTTGATTATTTACATTTACATATATTGCATTTTGTGCTTTATGAAATGGTGTTGTAAATGCTATAGTTTTGGATCTTTGTTTATTTTTAGCAATATTTATAATAAGATCTAATTCTTTAGTTTGTAACATTTTCATAAATTCATTCCAACTAGGACCCGTTATAAATTCCAATTTAACATCTAAGTTTTTAAATAAGAGTTTTATATAATCAATTGAATAACCTTTAGCTTGTCCATTTTCATAAAAATTAAATGGTGGCCAGTTTATCTCATTGTGTACTTTTATAATTGGATGTTTCTTCAAATATTGTAATTCTTCGCTGGTTAATACTAATTTCTCTTTTTTATTCTCATCAAAAATAAATTTATCTACATCAATTTTATTATGTACAAAACCTAATATATTATACATATCATATATTTTTTCTATCTTATATTTATCAATTTTACCTAATTCATTAGTTTTATAATATGCTAGTTTTTTTAAAGTTTGTGCTTCATAATATAATGCATCATAACTCTTATTTTGAAAATTATATTTAGCTTGTATTAATTTTATAGTTTCATCAATATTATTAAATGCATATTCCCAACCTTTCAATGTAGCATATTTAAATTTTACTACTCTATTTGGGTGATCTTTTACTTCAGTTAAGCTAGTAAATAATATATCACTATATAAATCAAATCCATAATCTTTTGGATTAAATATTTTATATTTTACATTTTTTTGTTTTAATAAATATGGTTCATTTGATGTATAGGAAGCCATAAGGTCTGTTTTATGATTTATAAGATCATTGACATTAAAAGAGTGTTTTTGAACAATCATATCATTCATACTTACACCCTTACTATTCATCATAGCTTGTAATGATGCTGATGAGACTGAATCTGGTGTACTCATAATCTTTTTACCAATAAAATCTTTTATTGTATTTATATTTGAGTCTTTTGTTGTTAAAAGTATTAAAGGGGATGATTGAAATATAGCACTTATTAATACTATATCTTTATTATTGCTTTTATCAATAATTAAAGATGACCTACCTACTGCATAATTTACATTATGTTTAACAACTTCATCAATAGGTTTTATTGAATATTTATATTTACGGATATCAACATCTAAACCAAAGTCTTTATAGAAACCTTTTTCTTTTGCCATATAATATCCAGCAAATTGAAATTGATCAAGCCATTGTAATTGTAAAGATACTTTTTCTAATTGTTTTGCATATATACTTATATTTAAAATAATTAAAGTTAAAAATATAAATTTAATAAGTTTAATCATGATTCAAAAGAGTCCCTTACTGCTAAAAATTCATCTAAATTATCAAAAAATATATCAATTAGTTTTGGTTCAAACTGTTTACCTTTTTCATCTTTTAATAATTTAAATATTTTATCATCATTCCATGTTTTTTTATATACACGATTACTTCCTAATGCATCAAATACATCAGCTAAAGCTGTAATTCGTCCATATATACTAATATTTTCACCACTTAGACCTCGTGGATAACCACTTCCATCCCATCTTTCATGGTGCTCATAAGCTACACTTGAAGCCACTTTAAGTAATTTTCTCTTAGAGTTTTTTAGCATCTCATATCCAAGTGTAGTATGAGTATTCATTATTTCTCTTTCATTTTCATCTAGTTTCCCAGGTTTATTTAAAATATGATCAGGAATTGCAACTTTACCTATATCATGCATAGGACTAGCTTCTTTTAATATATCGGCTTCTTCTTGATCAAGACCATAATATAAAGCCAACATTTTTGAATATTGGGCAACTCTTTTTACATGAACACCTGTTTCTTTACTTCTACTTTCTCCAATAGCACCCATTGTAAATACAACTTCTCTTTGAGTTGCTTTTATCTCTTCATTTAATTTATAAACTTCTGCAATTCTTGTAAGAACTTGACTTTCCAAATCTTGGTTTAATTCTTCATATTGCTTATTTAATTTTTTTATCTCTTCAATATATTTATTCTCTTTTTTCTTAAAATTAATACTTACTAAAATTTTTGATAATCTATCAATAAGTTGTGTAGAGTCAAAAGATTTATTTATATATGATGCAAAACCTGTATTAATAATAGATTCTAGCAATTCACTATCATTATAAGCAGTCAAAGCCATCAAAGATTGGTCTTTATTAAGTTTTAAAATCTCTTTAGCTAACTCTAAACCATTCATTTTTGGCATATTAATATCTGTTATTACAAGATCAAAATACTTATCATTTTTATTAAAATATTCATTATATTTTTTAAGTGCATCTATACCGTCAACAGCTATTGTTACACTAGCAAATAAATTATTAAAAATTAAATATGTTTTTTCCAATAATTCTGCATTATCTTCAACATACAATATATCTATATTTTTTGAAAGATCTTTTAAATCTTTTATATTCATAAAATCACCTAATTATTAAATTCTATTAAAATTATATCATCTAAAAGTGTCAAGATAGTGTCATTTGGTTTTTTTATAAAATATTTTTAATTTTTAGCTTATTTTAATATTTATTTTTATATACTTTCATCAGCCAAAAAACGCGGGAGTAGCTCAGTTGGCTAGAGCTTCTGCCTTCCAAGCAGATTGTCGCCGGTTCGAGTCCGGTCTCCCGCTCCACTAAATATTCAATCAACTTTTTAGAAGACTATATGTTTAAAAATTTCATTTTCAATTTTACTTTTTTAATCACTATTATCTCAATTTCATTTATATCATTTTTACCAAATTATAATACCTTACCTCCTATTGCATCTTTAAGCGATCACTTAAATCATTTTATTGCATTTTTCACTTTAACATTTTTATTAATATATGGTTTAAAATTAACAAAAAAACTAACAATATTTTATATGCTTTTATATGGTATTGCTATTGAATGTTTTCAATACTTTTTACCAAATAGAGTATTTGGACTTGATGATATATTATTTGATATGCTTGGTGTATTTATTTTTATATCTATTTATAAAAGATTTTTTCATTGCAACTAGAGTTAAAATTAAAAAATATACCTACGAATAGTGGTATATACCAATATTTTGATAAAAATGGAAAACTTTTATATGTAGGTAAAGCAAAAAACCTAAAAAATAGAATCAAAAGCTATTTCTCTTTTACCCCTATTTTAGCTCCATCCTCAAAACTCTCTACTCGTATATATAAAATGATTAGTGAAACTTATGATATAAATTATATCATCACTCCAAATGAGAATGATGCTTTAATACTTGAAAATTCACTTATAAAACAACTAAAACCAAAATATAATATACTACTAAGAGATGATAAAACATATCCATATATATACGTAGATACAAATGAAGATTTTCCAAGACTTGATATCACAAGAAAAATACTTAAAGGTTCACATATAAAGTATTTTGGTCCATATTCAATTGGTGCTAAAGATATGCTTGATTCTATTTATGAAATTATTCCACTTGTACAGAAAAAAAGCTGTGTTAGTGGAGGCAAAGCCTGCTTATTTTATCAAATAAAAAAATGTCTTGCACCTTGTGAAGGTAAAATTACAAAACAAGAATACAAAAAACTAATAGATCAAGCACTTGATCTTATAAATAATAAAAATAAACTAATTACAGTTTTAAATACTAAAATGCAAGAATATAGTGATCAATTTCGTTTTGAAGAAGCACTTGAAATTAGAAATAGAATAAAAAGTATTAAAAAATCACAAATAAAATCAAGCTTTGATTTTGCAAATAAAGAAAATCTTGATATCTTTGCAATACAAACTACTCAAGATTTAACAAATGCAGTAATAGTTCGTATGTTTATACGAAATGGTAAACTTGTAAGTAGTACTCACAACTACATAAAACAAACACAAACCATAGATATACAAGAAGCATATAAAACAGCACTTATTAATTACTATTCCAATAACCTACCTGTAGTGCCAAATGAAATATTACTAGCTCATACTATAGATGAAAGTACAACCATTGAATCTTTTATACAAAATAAACAAAATAAAAAATTAAATCTTATATATCCTCAAATAGGAAAAAAGAAACAGTTAATAAATGTTGCTTTACAAAATGCAAATGAATTACTAAAAATTAATACAAATCAACAAAATATAACAATATTACAGGATCTCAAAGATTTATTTAATTTACAAAACCTACCACAAAGATGTGAAGCCTTTGATAACTCACATATGATGGGACAAGCTACAGTTGGAGCAATGGTTGTATTTGAACAAAACTTTATTAGAGGTGACTTTAGACACTATAACCTTGAATCAAAAGATGAATATGCACAAATGAATGAGATGCTACATAGAAGAGTGCAAAGTTTTGAAAAAAATTCTCCACCAGACTTATGGGTGATAGATGGAGGAAAAGCACTTTTAGATTTAGCAATAAATATTGTAAATTCATATGGTGCAAATATAGATATTGTTGCAATATCAAAACAAAAAGTAGATTCAAAAGCATACAGAGCAAAAGGTGCCGCACGTGATATAATATATACTAGAAATGATATATTTAAACTTGAACCTAGTGATAAAAGATTACAATTTATTCAAAGACTAAGAGATGAATCACATCGCTTTGCAATTGAATTTCATAAAAAACAAAAACGTACTCAAGATAAACAAATATCTCTACTAGATATTCATGGAATTGGTCAAGCAAAAGTAGCAAAACTGTTACAATACTTTGGTGACTTTAGTTCTATTAAAAAAGCTTCAATAAAAGAGCTCAAAGAAGTAATGAACGATAAAGATTCAAACACAATTTATAAATATTTTCAAGAGAATCTATAAATGCCTATTTTATGGTCATTGATTAGTTATTCACATACAATTCACATATACTTTTAATCTAAATTAACTTTTATAAAATTAATTTTCAAAGAAATTTATTAAATTTTATAAAAAATAAAAATATGCCCCAGCTACGATATATTAGGGACTATAAATAGTCATCAAAATGTCATATTATTATTTTCATAATAAAATAACAAAATGAAAATCCCTATTTTTAGGTCATTAAGTTTAAGTTAAATTTTCAATGTGAAAAACTTTTTATAGTAGTAAAATTCGATAAAATAGGCTATTTATTAAGATATATAAGTAGTTGTTCTAACTCATTTTCATTAAAGACTAAAACATTATTTTTTATTAATAATTCTGCTGTAACACCAAATTGTTTAAGCAAAGTTTTATTAAATTTACCATTATAAGATGTATCGTTTGAACATGATGGAGATTTTGATTTTAATAGTGCAATCTTTATATCATTTTGAAGACATAATTCAAGTGTTTTTTGAGCACCTTTTAAAAAATATTTTGTTGTATCTTCCCCATAAATATTTTTTAAAATATATGGATTTGTAGATTGAATTTCTGAAGCTGGTCTAGGAGTTGGCAGTCCACCTTCAACTTCTGGACAAAAAGGAATTAATTCAACTTTTTGCTTTATTTTATTGAATAATTCATCTTTATGAAGTGAAGAGTTTTTGCCATCATATCTGACATCATCTCCAAATAAACATCCACTTATAAGTAATTTAGTCAAGTAAGTCTTTGTCAAAAAAAGTTGATGTTTGTATATTTGAAAATGCAGCTTTCATAGATACAAATATTTGTGGGTTTTGCTCTTCAAGTTTTTCTAAAAGCTCTTTTGTATTTTGTCTTGCATGTGGCATTTTTATATCTACTCTCATAGCAGGACATGATTCATCACCAATTACACCTATCTCATTACTTTGTGCAAAAGCTCTTAATTGTCTTTCTCTACAAAATATAAGTGGTCGTATCACTTCAAGTCCATTTTCAGCCTTATATCGTGGTGGCATAGATCTCATTGCACCATTATAAAACATATTCATAAAAAATGACTCCATGGCATCATCTAGATGATGTCCAAGAGCTAATTTATTATATCCTTGATCAAGTGCCGTAGTATATAAGTACCCTCTTCTCATTCTTGATACAAAAGAACAAAATGATGAGTTTTTTCTAATTTTTTCTTTTGAGATATCAAATATTTCAGTCTCAATTATCTCATGTTCTATTCCATGCTCTTTACAGTGTTTTGATAAAAATTCAACTTGTTCACCCATACCATAAGTAATTGTGACAGCTTTAAATTCAAAATCATAAGGAGCTACAGATTTAAGCCTATTTAGAGCATGAATAAGTGTAAGAGAATCCTTCCCTCCACTAAATCCTACAAGGATTTTATCACCCTCTTTAATAAGCTCATATTGGGCATTTGTACGCCCAACTATACTTGAGATTTTTTTACTTAGATTTATAGCCATAAATCTATTTATCTTCTTTTGATTCTATGTACTCTTCATAAGTACCTTTAAAATCTATAATTGTTCCATCTTCTTGAATTTCAATAATTCTATTTGCATAAGCATCAAGTAATTCTCTATCGTGAGATACACAAATAACTGAACCATCATACTTAAGTAATGCTTCACCTAAAGCAATAATAGCTTCAAGGTCAAGGTGATTTGTAGGCTCATCAAGAACTAAAAAGTTACCTTGTTCTAGCATAATCTTTGACAACATCATTCTGTGTTTTTCACCACCAGAACAGCTTTTTACAGATTTTTCTTGTTCTTGACCATTAAATAACATTCTTCCAAGACAATTTCTAATCTCAGCAATATCAGCATCTCTATCAAATTCTCTTAACCAATCATAAAGTGTCATATCACCT
>Ga0256837_1001610_pt1 | contig 15318 bp, 17 predicted proteins | sample 4562384metaG_FD_185976 | JGI IMG/M metagenome (GOLD analysis project Ga0256837, IMG submission 185976) | Hydrothermal vent microbial communities from Guaymas Basin, Mexico - 4561-384 | ecosystem: Environmental > Aquatic > Marine > Hydrothermal vents | place: Mexico: Guaymas Basin | collected... | reverse complement strand
GTAGCATATAGTGAAGATAATTTAGAATCATACATATCATCAACTAAAAAAGAGCAGTTTAGTTATGATTATGAAAAAAATGATGCAGATAGTTCTAAACTAAGAGATTCTTGGATAGCACCTATAAGGATGCAATATGTTTACAACAAAAGCAAACCTTATGATGTTGTTCAAGTTACTAAAAATAGTTCTATAACTATAGACCAACCCATCTTTTCAAGTGGGGGAATCTACTATGGCATCAAGTATGCACAAGCATCCTTAGTCTATGCAAACTACTCTGTAGAGGTTGCAAAAAGAAAGCTTATAAAAGATGCCATCTCAACTTTGATGCAGATAAAAAAAGTAGATTTAAACATACAAAAGCAAAAACTACTTGTAAAAAATGCTGAGATTAACTTAGAGTTAAAAAAAGATGCATATCTAAGTGGGCAGTTAGACTCTGGTTTTTTAGATAGAGCTATCATAGATAAAAATGGTTTTATAGAGATGCTTTATGATATACAAACCTCTAAAGAAAGACTTATATCACACTTTAAAACTCTAAGCGATATAGATTATAAAACGGCTTTTATACCACACTTTAAGCTTTTAAAAGAAGATGAGTTTTTAGAAAAAAATCTTGTTTTAAAAATGGCAAAAAGTAAGATAGAAAAAGATGACTATAACCAAAATATAACCATAGCAAAGTATCTACCCCGTGTAAACTTTACAGCAGGTTATAACTGGTCTAAAAGTGAAAACCAACAGTTTGGTAATGGCATCGCTTTTTCTCAAGATATAAACTACTATAACTACGGTTTTAGAGTTACTATGCCCATAGATATAAATACTTTTAGAGATGTACAAAGTTCAAAAGTAAACTATCTAAAGTCAAAGATAGATGTAAAAGACAAACAAAAAACTCTTGCATCTTTATATGAACAAGTTTTTCAAAACATAGCAAACTTATCTAAAAAAGAGAAGTTAAGTTTGCAAAATAAAACTCTTTATAAAAAACTTTTAGAAGATACAAAAGAGCTTTATAAAGCTGGTTATAAAACTGAGTATGATGTTCAAACTTTAAACAATTCGCTTAAAATTCAAGATATAAATGTAAAAGTTTTAGAGATAGATAAACAACTAGAGTTGTTAAATCTATATGAATCGTATAAAGAAAATTAAAGGGATAGAGATGTTTAAAAAGATTATATTGTCATTAGTTATAGGTAGTGCTATATATGCTTCTAGTGTAGATAAAGAGATATATGTAGATTTTGAAAACCTAAATCAAAAAGAGTGGACACAATTCTCAAAATGGGAAGTTCAAACACTAAAAGATGCACCATCAGGTAGTAAAGTTGTATCTATGGTTAAAAATCAAAAAAGTTTTTTTGGATTTGGTGGGCTTGGTTTTAATCTCTTTTTTAACAAAAATATAAACTTTTACAATGGTGAGATAAGTGTAAAGTTTAAAGCCAACAGTGGCATGCTAGACCAAGGTGGTGGGCTAATGTGGAGAGTTAAAGATAAAGGTAACTACTATATAGCTAGATTTAATCCACTTGAAGACAATTTAACATTTTATAAGGTTATAGATGGAGATAGGATACAGTTAGCATCTACCACTATAACACTCTCAAAAGGTTGGCATACTATAAAAGTGGTTCAAAATGACAACCATTTTACAGGTTATTTAGATGGTAAAAAGGTTTTAGAAAAAAAAGATGATAGTATCTTGTATAGTGGTGGTGTTGGTTTATGGACAAAAGCAGATGCTAAAACATCTTTTGATGACCTGCACATAAAGATAACAAAATGAAAAAGTTGTTTTTAAATCTTGTTATCTTTACATCTTTAGTATTAGAGGCTTCGAGTGTAACTGTTTATTTTGATGGATGAGCCTTTGTCAAACTTAGATATACAACTAAAAGAAAAACTTGTTCAAAGTATAGATAAACTTCAAAAAGAGTTAGGTTTTACACTCATCTATGTAACACACGATAAAAATGAGATGGAATCTTTAAGTGATAAAATAGTATTAGTAAGGAAAAAATAATATGAAAAATATAGCTATATTATGCTCAGGTGGGGATGTCTCAGGTATGAACCCTGCTATAAAACAGTTTGTTGAGTACACTATACAAAAGGGTTTAACACCATACTTTATATATGATGGATATGAGGGGCTTATAGATAACAACATAAAAAAAGCATCTTATCAAGATGTAAGTGGCATCATAAATCATGGTGGAACTATGATAAGAAGTGCTAGAAGTAAGAGGTTTTTAACTAAAAGCTATAGAGAGGTTGCAAAAAGAAATCTTGATAAACTAAGTATAACTATGCTTATAGTTCTTGGTGGAGATGGTTCATTTCGTGGGTTAGATATATTTTACAAAGAACACGGCATCAAGTTTTGTGCTATACCATCTACTATAGATAACGATATAAATGCAACTGAGTATTGTTTAGGTGTAGATACTGCACTAAATATCATAAAAACATCTATAGATGCTATCCGTGATACTGCATCATCATTTAAAAGAGCTTTTGTTATAGAGACCATGGGAAGAGACTGTGGGTATTTGGCACTTATATCGCATCTTACTTCTGGGTCTGAACTTTGTTTGATACCTGAAAAAAAATATGACTTAAAATCATTAGAAAAAAAGTTTAAACTAGAGATGCAAAATGGGCGAAACTATTTTATAGCCATAGTGAGTGAGGGTATAAAACAAGATAGTTCAGAGATAGCAAAATGGTTTGAGGAAAAAATCGGCATAGAGTCAAGAGTAAGTGTTTTAGGTCATATTCAAAGAGGTGGCAATCCATCTATATATGATAGACTTATGGCCTATAAGTTTGTTACTTATGGTGTAGATAGCCTTTTAAATGGTACAAAAGAGAGTATAGTTTGCTACACTAAAAAAGGTTTTGTTTATAAAAGTATAGATGAGGTTACAAAAAATCCACATCACTTAGATGCTGAGTTAATTTCTTTGGTTTAACCAAAATTATGTAATAGAAATTTTATAAATTTCTATTACATAATTTTGCTTTAAACTTAAAAAGTGATACAATTCTACTAAAAATAGGCTTTTTATGAAATTTAGCGAGTATATGGGTAAATGGTTATATGGTGAAAATGGTTACTATGCTACTTATAAAAATATAGGTAAAAGTGGTGATTTTTATACAGCAGTTAGTACAAGTAAGTTTTTTGGTGGGACTATAGCTAAACATATAATCTCTTTAGTTGATGAGGGCTTTTTAAAAAAAGATGGTGTAGTTTGCGAGATAGGTGCTCATCATGGTTACTTCTTAGCAGATATTTGTGAGTTTATATATACTCTTCGACCTAAACTTTTAAGTAGTTTAAAGTTTGTAATTATTGAGAGGTTTGATGACTTGCAAGAGTTTCAAAAAAACTACTTTAAAGACTCTTTTGGTGATGCTGTAAACTTAACACACTACAAGTCATTAAGTGAGTTAAAGTGTGAAAATGCTTTTTTTATAGCAAATGAAATCTTTGATGCCTTTCCTTGTGAACTTTACTATAAAGGTAAAACAGCAAGAGTAGATGGACATAACATAGAGTTTGATGTTGAAAATAAATGGGTAAAAGAAAAAGCAGATAGATACCATAAAACTCGTGGAGAGATAGCCATAGGTTATGAAGAGTTTGCATCTGAGATGACTAACTCTGCTAAAAAGTTTGAGTTTATGAGTTTTGACTATGGTGAGATGCAGGCTCGTCCTGACTTTTCACTCAGAGTTTATGCTAAACATGAAGTGATACCATTTTTTGATGAAGATATAAAAAGGGATGAACTTTTTGCAAAATCAGACATAACTTACGATGTAACATTTGAACATGTAAAAGATGCTTATGAAGAGGTAGGTGTTAAGTTTGTAGAGTTAAAAACCCAAATGGTAGCCCTTATAGATATGGGGATACTAGACCTACTAGAGATGCTAAAAGAAAAAGCAGATGAAAAGATATACGACCAAGAGTTACAAAAAGCAAAGATACTTATAATGCCAGATTTTTTAGGTGAAAGATTTAAGATGATAAGGTTTAGAAAGTAAAACAGTAGTATTACTTTCTACTTTAGTTGGTTCTTTATCTTTTAAAAATATAAGATAAAGAACACCCCATAATGCAAATATAATCATCCCAATAACACCAAAAACTATAACAATTCTAAGTGTAAGTGCAAATAAAAATTTTACAAATTGAGGCATATTTGTTATCTCTTTTTATATGGAAAGGTTGGTAATCCTTTTGATTTTACATAAACCATACCACCTAGAAGATTTACCACTTTGTAGTTTAGTTTTTCAGATAAGTATTTTGAAACTATACCTGTTCTACTTGCTGTTCTACATATAAGTGCAAAAGGTTTTGTTGTATCAACTTTTTGGTTTAGTTCTGTTAAGAATTGATTTAGGTTAAATTGACCTCTTTGGTCAAAAAAAGTTATAGTTATAGCATCTTTAACAAGTCCAGTTTCAACCCACTCGGGCTGAGTTCTAATATCTACTATGGGGATATTAGAGTTTAGTAGTTTGGCATCTGGATATTTGTTTGTCAGTTCTGCTGATAGTGATGTGAGTAGTGCTATGATTAAAAATAAAATCTTTTTCAATTTTGCTCCTATAAATATTATAATTGTATAATATCAAAAAAATAATAATAGGTAGAAAATGGCAGCATCTCAAAAAGCAGTAGATAATTCAAATAGGCTACGATATATAAGGGCATTGGAAAGATTTCATAAAAGTATGATTTCATATCTATCAAATACACCTGAACTAACAAAAGAGAAGTACGATAAAAAGATAAATAACGCTCTAAAACTTTTAAACAGAGTAGAAGAGGTCGTTATATATAAAGGTGAATTAAAAGATTTGCAGATGCTTGTAAAAAAGATGATTAACTATAAAGATGTCGATGAAAAGATAGATGATATAAAAAGTGATATATTGCATAGTTCAAACCAACTAGATAAAAGTAAAAATGCTCGTCGTTATAAAAAAGATAAGCATTCAAAACATAAGTTTGATGAATGGGATTAAAATATCTCTTATTTTACTTATTATTAACCACAAAATAGATAAAATAGTAGCTTATTTTATAATTATGGAATTTCAATGAAAATTATTTTAGCAAGTTTTATGTTTGTTTTTACAACAAGTCTTATGTCTAATGTTATCAATACAATTAACTTTGATGGTATGCATCAAATCTCTCCTACTGTAGCTCTTAGGATGCTTAAGTTTGAAAAAGGCGATTATGTTAATGAAGAGATTATTGATACAGCGATTAAAAATTATTATAGACAAGGTTATTTTACTGATATTTATGCTGATGTTGATGGAGATGTTTTAACATTTCATTTTACTGAAAAGCCTATTATCTCTAAGATAGAACTAAAAGGTTATAAAGAAAATGATGATAAAGTTATAGAGAGTATCATTCAGATAAAAAAAGGTTCACTTTATAATGAAAAGAGATTAGAGTCTGCTAAAAAAAGAATCATGGAAGCTATGAGTCAAGATGGTAAGATCGATGGTGTGGTTGAGATTCAAAAAGAGTATCTTGATAATGGAAGTGTAAAAGTTACTTTCTTAGTAAATGAGGGTGAAGAGATTATCATTAAAAATCTTGATTTTTATGGTGTAAAAGGTCTTGATAGTGATGATTTTGATGATGTTATCTCAAACAAAGAACATGAGTTTATGGGATGGTTTTGGGGTAGAAATAGTGGTGAACTTAGTTTAGCTGACTTAGAATATGACCCTTTAAGAATCAAAGATTATTATATGCAGTTTGGGTATTTGGATGCTAAAGTAGATAAACCATTTGTTAGAGTAAATTTTAATCATTATACGGCTGATATTAGTTACCAAGTGACTGAGGGTGAGACGTATACGATAAGTGCTATTTCATTTGAACAGTCTAAAAAAGTTATAGATGAAGCTAAGATAAAAGAGGTTGTTAAACTAGAAGTTGGTGAATCTTTTAACATTAAAAAGTTTCGCTCAGATGCAAACAGCATTAAAACCCTTATAGCAGACCTTAGTTATGCTTATGCACAAGTTATACCTGATTTACGAAAAAATGAAAAGAAGCATACTGTAGATGTTGTTTTTAAAATCATACCTGCACAAAAAGTAAAAATCAGAAATGTCATAATATCTGGAAATAACAGAACATTAGATAGAATCGTTCGTCGTGAACTATTTTTAGGGCCAAACGATATGTACTCTTTAACTGATTTAAAAGATTCTCGTAATGCACTTGGGCGACTTGGTTTTTTTGAGGGTAATACCATAGAAGAAAGAAGAATTAACGAAAACACTATGGACTTGGTTGTAAAGGTAAAAGAAGCACCAACTGGTAATGTTCAACTAGGTGGTGGATATGGTAGTTATGGTGGTATGCTTGTAACAGTTGGTATCAACGATAGAAATATTTGGGGTTCTGGTATCAACATCGGTATACAAGCTGAGGTTTCACAAACAAATAAATCTGCATCATTTAATATATCTAATCCAAGACTTAATGATAGTGATTTTAGTGGTAATTTTGCTATAAACTTTTCAGATAATGAGTATAATGATTATAGTGTTGAATCACATGGTATTAGTATAGGAACAGGGCATAAGTTTACTAGACATATAAATGGTTATCTAGGTTACTCTTTATCTAATAACACATATAGCGATGTAAACTATGATGAAAACACAAGTTCTTACCTAAATATGTACAACTTTGAGAGTTATGCAAAAAGTTCTATCACTGTTAGTTTAAAGTATGATGATACTGATGATTACTATTTACCAAGAGAGGGTATGACTATTAGTCAGTCTATAGAAAGAGCAGGTGAGGGTGGAGATGCAGAGTTTTATAAGTTTAGAACAGATTTTGCTAAATACCAAGGGTTGGAAGATTATATAGGTTTTGATGCTATTATAAGATACAAAGCTAGACTTTACTACTTGATAGATGATGGTTATATACCTACTGCTGAAAAGTTTTATATGGGTGGTATGAGAAGTATAAGAGGGTATGAGTCTTACTCATTATCACCAAAGTTACCAGCAGATGAGTATGGTTATGAGAGAAGAGTAGGTGGTGAAAAGACATTTTCAAACAACTTAGAACTGAGTTTACCTTTGATAGAAAAAGCTAAGATGAGATTTTTACTTTTTGCTGATTGGGGTGCTATAGGTGATAGCAGTTTTACAGAGATAACTCGTGCTAGTTACGGTGCTGGTATAGAGTGGTTTTCTCCAGTTGGACCTATACAGTTAGTATTTGCTAATCCTCTTGGTCAAGAAGAGAGTGATAAAACTTCTGCATTTGAGTTTAGTATGGGACAGAGATTTTAGTATTATTTTATAAGTAATACTAAGATATAAAAGTTAAATTATAAAAATTTAACTTTTATACTATTTATAGAAGATAGTTTTTCGATAGCTTCTTTAGCTAGATACATATTGTTTTTAGATATCACTTCTAAAACACCATCATTAAACGATAGAGTAAAGTCTATATTTCTAGGTTTATGACTTAGTAAAGCGATAGTTATCGATATAAGATAACTTAACAAATCTAAATCTTTTTTTGTAGGTAAAATATCTTTATATTTTTGAAAATGGGAATCAGACGGAAGCTTTTTCTCTGCATATCTATTTAGTGTAGAGATAAGTTGAATCTGTTTATGTGTAAAACCATATTCTAATGCACTTTGGATTAGATAGTAGCTATGTTTGTTTTGTGAGTAGTAATGAATGCTACTACCAATTGGGTATAGTTTTGAAGCAGTTGAGAGTTCATATCTATAATCTTTTTTAAGAGATAGATACTCATAAGTCAAATCAAAAATAATTTTACTCAGTTGATTTAGTTGGTTTGAAAAATTTGCATCATGCACATTTGTATCTATAAGATATCTAACAGATATATTGTAGTTAGTTGGAAACTTATCTTTAGAGTTTCTAAGTAAATCACTAAGATAAACACCCTCTCTAACACCAACACCGCTCGTGATAAGATTGGTTGCAGATGATAGCTTATGTAGCACTCTTGATAGTATCAATGCCCCTGGTTTTATGATGTCAAGTCTATCTTCTTTGATATTAAGTTGTTTTAACTCATCTTTATCTGCATCTAAAACCTTTTCTAAAAAGTTTTTAAACTCTTTTTGGTTTATTTCAAAACTATGTAGTTTTTTGAGTGGATAGTTAGTGTTTTTCATTATAGCAGTAGCTATAGCTCTAAAAGTTCCACCAATCCCAACAACAGTTTTAGCATCAAAGTTATCTAGCATCTCTAGTTTAGAGTCTATATATTTAACAGCATCTTTAGAGTTGTTTTTATCAAAAAATAACTCTTTTAATCTTACTGTACCCACTTCTAGTGAAATTGTATTTTTTATATCTTTATTTGTGATTATAGATAGTTCAGTTGAACCACCACCTATATCTATACTAATTGCACTCTCAAGTTTTGGTAGTAAGTTTATACAAGCCATAGAACCTAAGTAAGCCTCTTTTGCCCCATCTATTATCTTGATATTTAGTTTTAGATTTTTAGATACTTTTTGTAAAAATACTTTTTTGTTTGGAGCATCTCTTAGTGCCGATGTAGCTACACAAAGAGTTTTTCTTGATTTAAGTGAAGATGATATGGAAAGAAAGTTCTCAAGAGCATCATAGGCTCTTTGCATTGGGATCTCTTGAAGGTTGCCATCATTTTGATATGCATCTTCACCTAGTCTTACTTTAGCTTTAGCTTCGTGGAGTATATGAAAAGCAAAACGACTAGTCTTTTCATAAACAACCATTCTAACAGAGTTAGAACCTATGTCTATAACTGTAGTTCGCTTTGCCATCTATGTTTATTCTTCCTCTTGAAGTGTTTTATATTTGAACTGTAGTTCAGCTATAGTTTCTGCATGATCTTTATCAACAACTATACAATCAACTGGACAAACAGAGATACATGAAGGTTCATCATATACACCAACACACTCTGTACAACGGTCTGAATCGATAAAATAGATAGGATCACCTTCTTCTATCGCTTCAGTTGGACATTCCTCACGACATGCATCACATGCAATACATTCATTGTTTATCAGTAAAGCCATTAAAAAACCTCAATTAATTATTTTAGAAGTTTATATCAAAATATAGCTTTAGTAGTTTTTAAATTACTTATGTTTAGGGATAATGCACGATAGTTTTGAGTTTAGTTGTAAGGATGCAACAGTTCCGCTTATACCATCGGTTCTATTTTTAAGTAATATATTTGCACCAAGTGCATCAGCAGCACTTTTTGCAAGAAATAATCCTAGTCCAACACCACTTTTGTTACCTTGTCTTTTAAATGGTGCAAAAAGGTCTACAGCCTCATCTATACCACAACCCTCATCTACAACCTCTATAAGTAGCCCCATGTTGTCTTGTGAACTTCTAAGTATTACTTTTTTATCTTTTGGTGTAAATTTTAAAGCATTTTGTAAAAAGTTTTGAACAATCTGATTTAGAAGAGTTACTTGTAGCACAGCCATAAAACCATCAGGTTTAAAAGAGATCTCCAACTTTTTGCCCTCACTCTCAGCTAGGAGTTTAAAATCATTTGCCTTTTGCTTAAGTATTTGTATGACATCAACTTCTATAGGTTTGTCTAGTTGTGCTCCCTCTTGGCGACCTATATTTAAGATGTTTGATACTATGATATTCATCTCATCAACTGTTTTATTTGTTACCTTTAAAGCCTCTATATACTCCTCAGGTGTTCTTTTTTTCATAAGTGTAACTTGATTTTTTAGTTTTATAACAGCAAGTGGAGTTTTAAGCTCATGTGCTGTTCCTATAAAGAGTTCTTTTTGATACTTTACAAAGTTTTGTATCCTTAGTATAAGATGGTTTATAGTAACACCTAGTGGTTCAAACTCTTGTGGAAGTTTATCAACTTGAAGAGGTTTTATAAAATGCTCATTCATATTTGAGAGTTTTTTACTCATACTATGAACAGGTGATACTAGCATTTTAGAAAGTGTGATAGCATAAACTACAACTAAAACAAATCCAGCAATATTGATAATAAAAATATAGTGTAAAATCTTAGCCAATAGTTTTTTTGTAGGAGTTATCTCTTTTGTGATTTTTAAGTAGCTTACATCACTTAGGTGAAATGGATATAAAAGTGTTAAATATGTATGTTTATTGATAGTTGTTTCATATAGTTCTATTGTTGCATGAGCTTTTTTAAGATATATTACCCCTATTGTGATACCCATAATATCTTGAGCAATTGATTTGTTTGCAGATATATTTTTTGCATAAAGTATAAGTTCTTCTTTTTTTTCTTCATAGATTGAGTTTTCTATATAAAAATATAACATAGATGAAAATATGATGATGAGAGAAGCAAGTGAAAAGATAAGTTGTATTAGAAAATTTCTTCTAATACTTTTTTTTGAAAATAGTGAAAACATAATTTAAGTACCTATAATTTTAGAATTTATCTAAAATTATAGCACTAAAATAATTAGTTAATCTCTTTTGGAAAACAAAAACGGTAACCACGACGACGAACAGTTTCGATAGTTGTGATTCCTAATGGTTTATCCATTTTTTGTCTAATCTGATTAATCGCAACTTCAATTACATTTGGAGTAACTAATTCTGGTTCTTCCCAGATAGCATCAAGAAGTTGTTCTTTAGATACGATTTGGTCACGATGACGAGCAAGATGAGTAAGAACTTCAAAAGGTTTACCTTTTAGTTCAATCTCTTTTTCTTTGTAAGTGATTTGTTCCTCTTCAGGGTTAATGATAAGGTCTTCAATCTCTATAATATTGCTACCACCAAATCTTAAACGAGCTTCAATACGAGCAATAAGTACATCAAAATCAAAAGGTTTTCTTATGTAGTCATCAGCACCAGCTCTTAGGGCTTCTATCTCGCTATCATTATCATCTCTAGCTGAAAGTACAACTACAGCAGTTTTTGGAGTATTTGACTTAATATTACCAATAATATCAACAGAGTTTCCATCTGGAAGCATCCAATCCATAAGTACTAAATCGTAGTTACGAATATCTAAATAATACTCACCATCTTTAAGTGTTTCAACAACATCACTTTGATAACCAAACTCTTTTAGTCCCTCTGCAAGTTGTTTGTTTAATGTAACTTCATCTTCAATAATTAATATACGCATATATTTGATTTCCTATTAAATTAATATTTGATGAAATTGTATCATAAATTTAGCTAACTTTAAACTAAAATTCAATTTTCTTTAATAAAAATTTCAATTTCAATTAAGAAATATCACTTACACTAACTTTACAATCGGCTAATATAGAGGGTTTAGTAAGTTTTATATCTAATTTTTGGATAAGCTTAAATTTTTCTAATAAAATAATTTTCAGTCCATTTAAAGCATCTTCAATCAAAAGATATTTACTTTTAATCATATTATTTTTGATAATCTCTACAACTTCTGCATAGTTTATAAATTCATTTTTATAGTTATACTCAATAGTTAAATTTACTTCAACATCTTGTGGAGTTTCTCTCTCAAAATCTAAAATCCCAATGATGCATTGGAATTTTAAATCTTCTATATGGATAGTCATTAAACAACTCTTGTTTCTTCACCTTTAAAAAGACGAATGATATTTGGAATATGTTTATAGTAAAGTATAAAAACTATGATAACAACAGGAGCATGAGGCATCTCAGGATGTATAAAAAAACTAGAGATTAAAAGTGTAGCAACACCACTAAGAGATGAAAGAGAAGAGATACGGATAGTTTTCGCTAATATAGCCCAAACAACTAAAGCTATGATGGTTTCAACAGGAAGCATAAAAGCCATAACACCCATACCAGTAGCGATACCTTTTCCACCCTCAAAACCTAAGTAAGGTGAGTAACAGTGACCAATAACTGCTAAAACAGCTATACCCCAAAGTGTAGATTCACTAACCCCTACAAAATAAGCTATAGCTAAAATCACTATACCTTTTAGAGCATCTAGTGCTAAAGTAGCACCACCTAGTTTTTTAGCTAGGTCAGGATTAGTTTCTTTTACAACTCTTAAAACATTTGTAGCACCTATACTGCCACTTCCACTCGCTTTAACATCAACACCTGCAAACTTCTTTGCAAGTATTAGACCAAAAGGGATGCCACCAACTAAGTAAGCTAGTATGAAAAACTGAATATTTGTATTTGCTAAAAATTCCATAAAAACTAACTTTTAACTAAAGCTACAGCATCTATCTCAACTAAAGCATTTTTTGGTAAAGTTTTTACAGCTACAGTTGCACGAGCAGGTTTATGTGAACCAAATGCCTCTTCATAAATCTCATTTATAGTTACAAAGTCATCCATGCTATCTATAAAAATAGTTGTTTTAACTACACTATCCATAGAACTACCAGCCTCAACTAAAACAGCTTCTAAGTTTTTTAAAACTTGTTTAGTTTGAACAACTACATCATTTTCTAGCATCACACCCTCAGGAGTTAGTGCTATTTGACCAGATGTATATACCATACCATTTGCAACTACTGCTTGAGAATATGGACCTATCGCTGATGGAGCTTTATTTGTTTGTACAAATTTCATTTATTGTTTCCTTAATAGATTTTTTAAAATTATATCTGAAATAGATTAAATTTTATAATAGTAAAAGTAGTTTTCTTATCTCATAATACATCTATTAATATAGTTATAACTATATATTAACTATAATTACACTTATTATGATAATAAAGAAACTATAAATGATAAACTTTTTCACAACAAATCAAGAAATATCTAAAATACTATCAGGTAGAATTAAAGAGGAAAGAATTGCTCAAAATCTAAAACAAGTTGATTTAGCTTACATAGCAAATGTAAAAATCCATGTAATAAGAAACTTTGAACAACACTCTACCATCACCCTCGATAATCTAATTTCAATCATTCGTGCATTAAAAAAATTAGATATTTTTGAAGAGTTATTTGACTTTGCAAAAGAGAGAAGAGAAGTAGATGCCTTTGAGTATTTAGAGATGAAGAAAAAGACTAAGAAAAGAGTTTATGATGCAAAACAACAATAGATGTTTTATCTATCTATGGGATAAATTAGTTGGAGAGATGATTTTAGTAGATAATGAGATATATTTTAAATATGATAATAATTTTAAAATAGAAATATCACCTTTGGAACTTCCTATTGGTAAAACACAATACAGTTTTAATCATTCAAAATATCAACATCAACATTGTATAGCTGGAGTATTTGCAGATTCTTTACCAGATAGCTTTGGTATGAAGATAATTGAGAATTACTTTTTAAAAGAAGATAATAAGTTTATACCCAATGTTATTGATAAGCTTTTATTTGTAGGAGATGTAAGTCTAGGTGCATTAAGGTATCAACCATCAATAGATGCATTAACAAAAGAAAATATACCTCTTAAACTTAAAGATATGAAACTCCATAAAAAAAATATACTTAATGAAAACTCATATAATTCTATAAGAGAAGCCATAGATATGTACAAATCATTTTCTCCAGCTGGTGGAGCTAAACAAAAGATGATACTTAGTTGGGATAAAAAAACTAATACATTTTATACAAGAAAAGCTAAAAATGATGAAATCTCTTTAATTCTAAAAATAGATGAAAGTGAAATACCAAATGATGCAAGAGAAGCAATAACAGAGTATGTATATTCGTTGACTGCAAAGGAGTGTGGCATAGATATACCCAAGACATATCTACTTAAAGATGAAGATAACTATACACATTTTGCGATAGAAAGATTTGATATAGATGAAAATAAAGAGAGATTACATATACATACTTTGTCAGGTTTATTAAATCTTGAAAAATCAACAAGGATAGATTATATAGATGTTATGAATATTGCAAAACAGTATTTAAAATTATCTCATACAGATATAGTAGAACTTTATAGAAGAATGATATTTAACTATATATATAATAATTGCGATGATCATCTTAAGAACACTTCATTTATAATGGATAAGAACGGTATATGGAAGTTATCTCCTGCCTATGATTTAACTTATAACAATAGAATAGGGCAAAGAGATATGATGCTTACTATAAATCAAAAGTTATCGACAGTTCTAACAGTAATTGATTTTAAAGATATAGCATTAAAATTTAATATCGATGACTATCAAGATATAATACAAAGAGTAGAAAAAAGTGTAGATTTTTTTAAATATCAATTAGATAATTATATGGATGATAGATTTAAGTATGATAAATTAGAGTTATTGAGTGTAAATTATGTTTTTGATGTTTAGAGAACAGTGTTGAGAGGATAATTTTTAAAAGATTGCCGTTTAGTTGCCCTATATTTAGGTGTTTTTATTGTCGAACTCAGGTTAATAATGCAATAGTTTAGTTAAATTTTTTTGGTATTTGAGTATTATTTATATGATGAGTGTTAATAAATAGATGATGGTTGTAAAAAAGAAGACTTAAATTATTCCTATGAATATTTAAAGTATAATATAAGTAATTAAGGAGATAGTAAATAATGAATGCAAGAATCAATACTATTCTTACAAGAAAATACCAACCATTTATAAAATGGGTTGGTGGTAAAAGAGGATTGTTAAAACAGTTATTACCATTATTTCCAAAAGAATTTCAAAATTATCATGAACCATTTTTAGGTGGTGGTGCAGTATTTTTTGAATTATATTCACTTGGTTATCTCAAAGATAAAAAAATATACCTTTCAGATATAAATGCAGAATTAATAAATACTTATAAAACAATTAAAAATAATCCTAACGAATTGATAGATAATCTTAAAAACTTTAAAGAACAACATAGTAAAGAGTTTTATTATTATATAAGAGAACTTGATCGAAAAGAAAATTTTAAAGATTTAACAAATATTCAAAGAGCTACTAGATTTATATACCTTAATAAAACTTGTTTTAATGGACTTTATAGAGTAAATAAAAAAGGATATTTCAATACTCCAATAGGTAGTTATAAAAATCCAAATATTGCAGATGAAGAGATTATCTTAAATGCTAGTGAAGCTTTACAAGATGCGATAATAACTAATCAATCATTTACAAAAGTTATTGAAAATATAAATAAAAATGATTTAATTTATTTTGATCCACCATACTACCCTTTAACTAAAACTTCAAATTTTACATCTTATGATGCTAATTGTTTTTTAGAAGATAAACAGAAAGATTTATTTACTTTGTTTGAAGAACTAGATAAAAAAGGTTGTTTTGTAATCCATAGTAATT
>Ga0256837_1001609_pt1 | contig 15321 bp, 15 predicted proteins | sample 4562384metaG_FD_185976 | JGI IMG/M metagenome (GOLD analysis project Ga0256837, IMG submission 185976) | Hydrothermal vent microbial communities from Guaymas Basin, Mexico - 4561-384 | ecosystem: Environmental > Aquatic > Marine > Hydrothermal vents | place: Mexico: Guaymas Basin | collected... | reverse complement strand
AACAAGTAAAAATAATCCATGAACTACACCTGAGAGTTTAGAACTACCACCTGCATTAATATTTACAACTGTACGCATAGTAGCACCAGCACCTGGGATACCACCAATAATTCCTGCAGCCATATTACCAATACCTTGACCAACTAACTCTTTATTTGAGTTATGTTTTGTTTTAGTCATATTATCAGCTACAACAGATGTAAGCAAAGAATCAATCGCTCCAAGAGCAGCAAGAGTAATAGCTGGAAATATCATAACCATAGGGTGTGACCAGTCAATTTTGTCTAAATGTAAATCTGGTAAACCTTTTGGTATTTCACCAATTACAGGTACATTTAAGCCCATCATAGTTGATACTATTGTTAAAATAATCAAGGCAACTAAGACAGATGGCACAAGTTTTGTAATACGAGGGAAAAGATATATTATAACAACTGTAGCTACAGCAAGACCCACTGCTTGAATATTTACAGAACCAGCAATACTACCTAAACCACCCAATACATCTAAGATATGTTTAGGTGATTCTTGACCAAAAAATGGAAAAATTTGAAGGATTATAATAATCGCACCAATACCTGACATAAAACCAGAGATTACAGGATATGGCATATATTTTATATACTGACCAATTTGTCCAAGTCCCATGAGAATTTGAAAAATACCAGCTAAAACAAAAGTCGCAACTATTGTACCCATTGCTGCTTCTAATGAACCAAAGGCTTCTATCTCAGCTAAAACAACAGCAGCAGCTACTACTGTCATAGGGCCTGTTGGACCAGATATCTGAGTTGAAGTTCCACCAAAGAGTGAAGCAACTATACCAACTCCAATAGCTCCATAAAGCCCTGCGATAGCACCAAGACCAGACTGAACACCAAAAGCTAAGGCCAAGGGTAGTGCTACAACTCCAGCTGTAATACCACCAAAAACATTACCTTTTATATTTGAAAACATATTTTTATTCGTTATTCTCTAAAGCGGAGAGTGGTAAGAACTGAGAAGTTTCAGGATCAAAGTATTCTATATTTCCACTCTCTATATCATATACCCAACCATGAACAATTATTCTACCATCATCTACTCTTTTTTTAACAGAGGGGTAAGTAAGTAAATTTTCAATCTGAGTAATTACTGATAGTTTTTCAGTTAAACGTAATAGTGTATCCGTATCTGCATTAGCACCAAGGGCTAATATAGCTTGTTTTTTAGGAGCTTCACCTAAAGTAAGCCATTTTCTTGTATGGATTAACTCATCATCGTCAAGTTCTGACTTATCATGAATAGCTGCAATAGCACCACAGTGAGTATGTCCACATACTATAATATTTTCAATTTTTAAAACACTTACAGCATACTCAATTGCAGAAGCAGTCGCATGAAAGTCTTCATCAGGTCTATAAGGAGCTACAAAGTTACCAACATTTCTAACAACAAACAGATCACCTGGTGATGATTTAGTTATAAGGTTAGGAAGTACACGGGAATCAGAACATCCTATATATAAAGCTTTAGGGTGTTGACCTTTTTTCACTAGTTCTAAAAACTCTTTTTCATGAGCTTTATAATAACTCTCTTGAAATAATGCATTTCCTGAAATCAATCCACAATCTTCCATATTAAAACCTTTGTATTTTTTTTTGTATTCAAATAGTATATCTAAATACTAATAATGCATAACAAACTTTTTATTTGTTATACTTCACAGATGAAAAATATTTACATTACAGATTTAGACCACACTTTTTTACAAAACAACTTAAGCATAAGTCCTTTTACACATGAGATTTGGAACTCGTTTGCAAGTCACTCCATAGTCTCTGTTGCAACAGCTAGAACTTACAAAAAAACTATACAATTTTTACAAAATATTGAAGTTAATGCACCTATGATTTTACTAGATGGTGCATTAATTGCAACAATAGATAAAAAGATAATCGATACTAAATTTATCAGTGAAGATGTGGCAAACAACATCATAGATATCGGGGCAAAATATTCAATATTTCCTTTTGTTTTAGCTCTTGAAGGCAATGGCTTAAATGAGGCTTTTTTATACTCTGATATTTGCAACGAGGCACAGACACAAGTTTTAACTCGTTATGCAAAAGATGACAACTTACAAGAGAGAAAAAATATACGGGCGATGAAAGAAAACTTCAAAGTTGTATATATGGGTGAAGAGCAACTTTTACGTGAACTTTGTGCTGAACTTGAAGATACTTTTGGGAATGAACTAAAGTATATTTTAGCACCTGAAGCTTATATAGGTTGTTATTTCCTTACAATTTTACACAAAAATGCAGACAAGTCTCACGGTATACAAACAGTTAGTGAGTATGTTGGTTTTGATTTAAATAAGCTTACAGTTTTTGGCGATAACTACAACGACTTAGGTATGTTTAAACTAGCGGGAACTTCAGTTGCAATGTCCAACGCACAACAACTGGTAAAAGACTCTGCTGACATAGTTTTACCTCATTCAAACGATGAAGACGGAGTTGCAAGATATCTTCAAGGTCTAGGAATTTAGATGGTAATTATAGGTATATTATTTTTTATATTTGGTTTTGTAACTTGGCTAAATGGCTCACTAATTCCCTTTTTAAAAATCATCTGTGACTTGAGTGATTTTCAAGCGCTTTTTGTAACTTTTGCTTTTTATATCGCTTACACAGTTATGGCACTTCCTATGAGTTATGTGTTAGAGAAAACTGGTTACAAAAACGGTATGGCTTTAGGTCTTGCTATTATGGTAGTTGGGAGTTTACTATTCATTCCAGCTGCTATGAGTGCTAACTTTATCATCTTTTTACTAGCACTTTTTTCCCTTGGAACTGGGCTTACAATCCTTCAAACTGCTTCAAACCCATACATTGTTCACATCGGTCCCATAGAGAGTGCTGCTAGAAGAATCTCTATCATGGGACTTATCAATAAAACTGCGGGTGTACTTGTTCCACTCATTTTTACCGCTTTGATATTAAATGATATTGGCTCAGTTGATACTCTAAACAATGAACAAACTGATGAACTAGCTCTTAGGCTTATACTTCCTTATATTATCATGGCTGTTGTTTTATCTGGGCTTATTGTATTAGTGAAGTACTCATCTTTACCAGAACTAGATATAAAAGATGAAAAAGCTGATAGCAAGGGGAGTATTTTACAGTTTCCTCGTCTTATATTAGGTGCGATAGCTCTGTTTTTTTATGTAGGTATCGAAGTTATCGCTGGAGATACTATCGGTCTTTATGCTCAAAACTTAGGAGTTGAAAATTTTACCTCAATGACCTCATACACTATGATTTTTATGGTACTTGGTTATTTAGTAGGAGTTTTCTTTATACCAAAGTATCTCTCACAAGAGAGAGCTTTAAAAGCCTCAGCACTTTTAGGGATGTTATTTTTACTAGGAGTTAGTTTTAGCTCAACTACAACACTATCTATTTTAGGTATACCAATGTCCGTTACCTTTGTAGCACTTCTAGGTTTTGCAAATGCTCTTGTATGGCCTACCATTTGGCCTCTAGCTCTTGAGGGTTTAGGAAAATACACTGCACAAGGAAGTGCTATTCTCATCATGGCAATAGCAGGTGGGGCTATACTTCCACTCATTTTTGGAAAAATTTCAGAGCTTAGTGGAGATATGCAAATCTCTTATCTTTTTGGTTTACTTTGTTACGCTTTTATATTTATGTACGCATACAAATGGCATAAAATAACTTCGTGGAAATAAGATGTATGAGTTAAAAAAACTCCCAAATGGTTTTGAATACTTAGAGATTAAAAATGATAAAGCAAGTGCAAAGATAGCCCTTCAAGGTGCGCATATATTTGACTACAAACGAAATGATAAAACACCTATACTTTGGTTAAGTGAGATAAGTGATTTTAAACTTGGCAAAGCTATAAGGGGTGGAGTTCCTCTTTGTTGGCCTAGATTTGGTAACTTAGATAAAGAACTTCCACAACATGGTTTTGCACGGACATTTTTGTTTGACTTAGTAGATGTTGAAGAGTTAGATTCTAATACTACAAAAGTACACCTCCAACTAAAAAACAATGAAAAAAGCCATAAAATCTGGGACTATAAATTTCAACTTGATTTCACTGTTATAATCTCAGATACATTAGTTATGAAGTTAAAAACTACAAACAAAGATACAAAAGACTTTGAAATAACTCAAGCACTTCATAGCTATTTCACCGTTTCAAATATAGATGAAGTAAAGATAAACGGACTAGATAAAAAACCATACCTTGATGCACTAAGTATGAAAACACAACTACAAAATGGTGAAATAAGTTTTAGTGGTGAAGTAGATAGAGTTTACCAAGAGGTAGATTCAGCGATAACCTTAGAAGATAAAAGCCGTAAAATAAACATACAAAATCAAGGCTCTTCATCTGTAATAGTTTGGAACCCGTGGATAGAAAAATGCTCAAAAATGTCAGCTATGAAAAATGATGCTTATAAAAAGTTTGTGTGTATAGAGTCAGCAAATGCTTTTGAAGATGTAAGAGTTATAAAAGTAAATAACTCTCATACACTAAAGACAACTATTTTTTAAGACCTTGATGTGTATCGTAAGCCAATCTCATAACACCTATCGCATAGTTTGAGGAGTTATTGTAACGCATGATTTTTTTCGCATATCCTCTTAGGTATTGAAGTTCAGGTTTACCACAAGCAAAGCAGTCATATTTTTTACCACTTCTTTTTGACTCAGCATATACAAATGAACTGTCTTTATGTGCAAAATCATAGTCATACCATTGCTCTTCTACTTTAGGCATATTTGGTATCTTATCCCACTCTATAAGTTTGGTAAAATTAGCTTTTTTATGAAGATAGTTACTAGCAGACATTATCGCATCTTCCATTCGTGTTAAATCAATTCCACCATCATTATATGATACTGCATATATAAATGAAGCTGGCATAAACTGTGGAATTCCTACTGCTCCTGCATAAGAACTAGGTAAATTACAATAATTTGGCTCTATTGCATTATCAAAACAATACTTTATAATCGATACCATATTTGATTTACCCATACTCATCAACCACTTGTCTCGCTTAGTCTTTACATCGACTTTTTTAACAAGTGTGTTAAAAACTTCAAAAGCATCAAAACTAGGAGTAATTTTTCCAAGTTTAGTCTCTTTCATAAGTATTGCAGCTATAACCTCACGGTTTACTCCAAAGCGCTTTTCAGCCTCATCATAAACATTGGAGTATTTTTTAACATGTGCGATTATTTTTGGAACATACTTAACTAGGACATTATTTGCACGTTTCTCATTTTTTCTATGTTGGGCTATTTTTTTTACTGAAAAGAGTTTAAAACTTCTCTCATCCATTTTTGTAGTTTTATTTGAAAGTAAAAAACTATTTGCATACTCAACAGAGACACCTTTTTTTACAACTCTTTTACATATCTCTTCGTAATTATTATCTTTAAAATCACAATTAGTGTATTGAGCCATAAGTAGAGTTGAGAATGTAAGTGATAATATGTATCGAATCAAGATTTTTCCTTTTTTCATTTGATATAATTCTATCATAAAACATATAGGATATAAATTATGGTAGATAAAGCTTGTGACAACAAAACTTGTATGAAAAGCGAAGAGTGTCTAAGACATCTTGCCTATCTTCAAGGCGATCAAAACTACAAAACATTTAAAGGCAACGAGACTAAAGGTTGTGGACAGTTTATACAAAAATAACCAGTAGTATTAAGATTAAATTTCTTTAATATCTATAATAGTTATTTTTGTTTTCATACATTTTGATATCAGCAACTGCAACTAACTGCTCAAAAGTAACTCCAGCATCTGGAAAAGTAGCATGACCTATTGACATAGTTACAGGGCAAGATACTTCACCATTATTGACAACTATGTTCGATTGAGATTTTATATTTTTTACTAAATCTAACACCTCTTGAGAATTTTTAAAGTTCTCTACTATGATTATAAATTCATCCCCACCATATCTTGCGACAGTGTCACCTTCTCTTACAATAGAGATTAAGTTATCAGATACCTCTTTTAAAACTAAGTCACCAAAATTATGCCCATAGTCATCATTTATTTGTTTAAATTCATTTAAATCACACAATAATATTAATAATTTTGAATAGTTTCTTTTAGAATTGGATACAGCATGTTCATATCTGTCATGTAATAGTGTACGATTCGCTAAACCTGTTAGTTGATCATGTGTAGCTAAGTATTTTTGTCTTTTAAAAAGTTTATCTTCTTTAGTAATATCTTCTTGAGTAACTAAAAAGTACTTTTTACCATTTTGTTGAAAATTTTTTATGTGAGATTTTATAAGTACAACTTTACCAGACTTTTTTTTGTTATATACCTCAAAACTAAATCTATCTAAAGAAGTAAGCTTTGTCCATAAAGCTTTGTAAAAAGCATGATTATGTTTTCCAGATTTAAAAAAAGACATATTTTTACCAACAAGTTCATCTTTAACATATCCAGTTAGATCAATTATTCCATCACTAGCTTGTTCTATCACTCCACATTCATTAATGATTATTGTAGCTATTGGTAAATTTGCAAATGCAGATGATGCTATATCTTGTTGTGTTTTTTTGAACAAAGAAAGTAAAAAATCTAACATCTAAGTTGACTCCATATATTTTATAAATATATCTTATCAGAATAGTGTCATATTGATGTCACATCTCCATCAAAGAAGTATGAAAACTTATTTTTTTCATTAATATATTCTACTTCTATCAAGATATCATTAGCTTTACATATTTCACCAACCATATGAAGACCTATCCCATTTCCACGCCTACTTTTGTCTGTTCTATGATAACGTTCAAATATTATTTTAGTATCTTCTATTTTAGTTCCATAACTCTCAAAACTAACTTTTATATCATTTGAAAACTTATGTAATCTAACTTGTATATCTTTTTTGGGGGTAGAATATTTTATAGCATTTGAAAGATTATTATCTATTAGATACTCAGCCTCTATTTGATTCATATTTATCATAATATTTGGCTCAATATCATACTCTATTTTAGAATCATGCGCTTGTACTATCACTGAAAAAAGATTTATTCTTTGTTGCAACAATGAAGATATATCTAAATATTTTTTTTCAAAACTAATCCTTTCTCTATTCAATGTATACGATAAAGAGTCATACATATGCTCAATTGAAACTAATGAAGCTTTTATTTGAAGTAGTGCCTCTTGATTTGTTGTATCTATCATCTCAAGGGCTATTTTGATAATACTAACAGGAGTTCTAACTTGATGAATTGTATTTGCCGTAAAAGTTTTAAACTGCTCTAGTAACTCTTCGTTTGATTCTATCTCTGTTTTTAAATCTTGAAGTAATTGATTGTAGGTAAAGCTCATAGAGCTTATCTCATCATTTTGTGAGTCTAAGAGTTTCATATCTATAGATTTTTTTACTTTCATATTTCTTTTTAACAACTCTATTGGTTTTATAATTCTTCTATTTACCAAGTATATAGTCACAACAACAAGCAATGCTAGAACTAACCAAATAATAGCTGTTAATATATTTATCTTGTCTATCGTAGCTTTTGCTTGACTCTCATCAAACTCAAGATATAACATATACCTACTATTTGTACTAATATTCATAAATGAGTTAAATGGCAACATAACATGATGAATATATTTTTCATCTTGAATAGAATATAAATCTTTATAGGTATTTTTCTCTAGAAATGCTGTTATACTATCTATAAATGTACTTTTTCTTATCTTGTTTGTATCATCAAAATACTTTATAAATTTATCATAAGAATCTCTCTCTTTTAACATCTCCATTTTAGTATAGTTTGTAAAATTCTGACTCCAAACAACCTCAACATCAAAAATCTCTTCTTTATCAAAAGGTATATAATATACTTTACTTGATAATAAATTTGGAATTTGATTTTTAATATCTTTTATAAAATTTTCAATATTCGCACCATCTACTAAACTCATTGAAACTTGAACTAAAAAATTTTTAGAACCTTTAGCTCTTTGTACAATATACTGTTTATACTCATTTGATACAGCATCACCGCTAATAGTTGATACATCTATAAATCCAGGTTTACTATAAACTTTTTTAAGTGTTTTTAATGCTAAGGGGATCATACGAAAATCAAGATTCATATCTGTTTTATATGTTGTATTTCTTATCACATAATCTTCATCTATTATAAGTATGTCAAATCTTGCATTTTCACTTAACTTATTTAATTCTTTTTTTAGTGGTTCAAGGTTGAATTTTTTACCATTTTTTACTACATAATCCTGACTTATTTGTAGGGCTTCATGTAGTACTTTATCCTCTTTACGATATTTATAAGAGATTAAGTCATTCATCTCTATTAGTTTTTTTGCAACTATGTAAGCATGATTTATGGACTTTAGATTTAATGCCTTTTGTGTAGTTGATTTTATATATGAGTTATTTATATAGATGTAAATAGCTGGAATAATAGTTAAAATAAATACTAGAATATAAAAAAGTTGTTTAATAGTTAAATTTTTCAAATCTTACAACTCAATCTCTATGGAAAAATAATAACTTCTCCCCTCAGCAGGGAAACCATAGATATACTCATAATCTTCATCCAAAATATTTTTTATCCCAACTCTAGTATTTACAAACTTTGAAAATTTATAAGAGAGTTGAGCCTCTACAAAATTATATGCACCAACTTTATATTTTTCATCTGTATAAGTCGCAGAGTTTTGAGAGTACCTACTCCCTATATATTCATAAGATACAAAAGCATTTAAAGCCTTATTAAAACTCATGGAATCTTGAACACGAAGTTTATGATTTGGAATAAGTTCTAACTCATCCCCTACATCATCTTCACTTTTTGCATATGCATAAGATATATCTATGGAGTGATTATCTAACTCCTGTGTATTAAAACGAAGCTCAGTTCCATAGTGTTTTGCTTTGTCAGTGTTCTCAAATGTCGTACCATTAAAAACTATAAGGTCTTTGATATCATAATAGTATAAAGCCAAATCAAGAGTTGACTTAGAGTTTATAGCATAGATATATCCCGTAGTATATTGCATACTTTGTTCTGGGTCTATATCCTGTATATCATTCTCCCAAGGAAAGATAGAAAACATCTCTGCAATACTTGGCATACGAGATTTTTTAGCAACACCTAGGTAAAGACTATGCTTTTTATTTTTATAAGATAGCTTTGCTTGAGCATCAAAACTATCACTATCCTCTTTTGGACTAAGAGCTGAAGCATCAGCTGACTCTACCTCTTTTAAAAGATTGTAAGATATTCCTGTTTGAAGTGAAAATACATCATCTATTTTGTAGTTATCCAAAGCACTTAACTTAAAAGTGTTTAGTTTAGTTTTTGCATCTGCAAAACCACCACCTGTTCGTAGATGTTCATTTTGTTCAGCTAGGGCTATAAAACTTGTTTTATGATTTGTACTTTTAAGTACTGCTTTTAAAACACTCCCTAAACGGCTATCATCAAAAGTAACCAATGGATCGTGTGTTTGGTAAAAGCTATCGTAGATTTCATAAATATCTTTATACTCATCATAATAGGCACGAGCAGAATAATCAACATATTTTGTTTCATAATCAAGATAAAAATAAAAACTAGCTAACTCTTTTGGGTCTATTCTTGTATATGCGTTCCAAACGGGTGAAAGAGGATTTGTTTGGGTGTTTGGGACTATTCCATACTCAGATTTGGAAAAAGATATTTTTGTAGATATCTCTAACTTATCATTTATAAATGTTCCTGCTTTTAGAGATATATTTGTTTGCTCTTTATCACTATTTACTCTTGTTTTGTTTGACTGAGTTGGTGTTGGTTTAAAGTCATCGGATAGCTTGAAATTACTTCTATGGTAGTACGAGGTTTCTGCTGAAAAATATACATCATCTTCTGTGCCACCAACATAAAGCGAATAAAACTCATCATTTGTAGAGATTGTAGTTTTTAGTGAACTCTCAAACTCTTTTTGAGGTATCTTTGTAACTATATTTACTTGACCACCCATAGCTGATACACCTAAAGATGAAGTACTAGAACCATCATTTAAAAGTATTGTGGAACTTGACATGTTCAAGCTAGTATTTATTTGACCATCTATACGTCTGTAAAGTGGTATCCCATCCTCCACATACTCTGTTGCTTTAAAATCAAGTCCACGAAACGAAATGGCCTCTTCACCTTTTGAATCTGTCCTTATTTTAAATGATACATCTCTTTTTAATTTATCATGTAGAGTTATACTTCTCGTTTGAAGAGTTTGTTTTTCGCCTATAAGTATCACTTCATCTTGAAGTTTTTCATTCTCTACTAAGATCTCTTGAAGCAGATAATCCTGCGCTAAAAGTGCTGATGTTATAAGAGTAAGGACTACTAGTTTTTTCATTTTATAAAGTAACCTTCACCAACACGCGTTTGTATAAACTCAACTGGTATTTTTTTTCTGATTCTAGATATTAGCTGCCTTAGATGTGGTGTCTGTAAACCCCAAACTGCACTCTCCAAGCTTTCATTTAATACTAATTTACCAATATTATCTACTAAAATGGATATAAGTATAGACTCTTGAGCACTTAATAAAATACTCTCTTTATTATACGTTAGTTCCCTATCGTCTTTATTGTATGTTAAGTCTTTATATAAGGATATATCTTTGTCAATATCTCTAGTAAATGCTCGTATTTTTAACTCTAACTCTTTTATATCAAATGGTTTTTTCAAGTAATCACTACAACCTTTTGTGTAAGCCTGTGTAATCATCTCCATATCTATTGTAGCACTGATTATAATAATTGGAATTTTTTTGTAAGTATTTCTTATATGCTCTAAAATCTCTAAACCATTGACATTTGGAATATCTATATCAACTATATATAAGTCATAACTATCAGATACAGATAAAACTGCCTCTTCACCATCTAAATATCCATCAACTTTAAAGCCTCGCAACTCTAAGTATGTCTTAATAGTTTTGTTTAATAAGTATTCATCTTCAACTAGCATCAATTTCATAAATTGATTATATCAAAGTTTTTTCATTTACCTCTTGCAATCTTTGTGGTGTACCTATATCTTTCCAAACCCCGATATATACTTCACCAGAAATTTTTACTTTTGTGATAGTTTCTCGTAGTAGTGGTGCTAAAGCCAACTTACCATAAGCTAAGTTTTCAAACAGTTTTGGAGAATAATATCCAATACCTGAAAATGTAAACATCTTATCAGAACTATTTAAAACTTTTGTGCCATTGAGACCAAAATCTCCACCCTCATTATGTTCAGGATTTTTTACCAAAATCAGATGTGCTAAGTCATTACCTAGCTCAAACTTCGAGTCAAACTCATAATCACACCAAACATCAGCATTTACTACTAAAAAAGTGTTTTCACCAAGTAATGGCAAAGCTTTTTTTATTCCACCAGCTGATTCTAATGCACCCTCATCTCTCTCATCTGAGTAAGTTATCTTCACATTCCAAGCACTTCCATCTCCGAGTGATTCAACTATCTTTTCACCTAGGTGGGCTATATTTATCACTATCTCATCAAAACCATTTCGTGCTAGTTTTTCTATGTGGTAAACTATAAGTGGCTTATCATCTACTTCTAAAAGTGGTTTTGGTAAAGTATCTGTAAGTGGGCGCATTCGCTCCCCACGACCAGCTGAGAGTATCATAGCTTTCATTATTTATTTTCTATAAGGTCTAAAATATGATTTTTAAGAGGGATTAGTTGCTTATTTATAATCTCAAATATTTCATCAGCATCTATACCAAAATAATCATGCGCTACAATATTTCTAAAATTTTTGATTTTTTGCCATGGAATCTGTGTATGGTTATCTTTAAAATCTTCATCAAGCCTCGATACAACTTCACCAATAACAATAAACTGCATCATTGCTGCATCAAAACTTTTTTCATCAGCATAAAATTCATCAACAGAAGAAAAATCTTTAGAGTAGTTTTCTATTTTAAGAACAGCTTCCAAAAGTGCAGATAAATTAAAATTTATATTATTAGACATACATTGTATCTTGTAGTATTTCTGCTTTAGCATACGGCTTCAAATATTTTTCTCTAGCAATATCTACACTTCTATTAAAAGATTTAGATAGATACTCTTTTAATGATGTTTTAATATCATAAATATTAGATACATCATTATCTAACTCTATAAGCAAATCAACATCACTACCTTGTTTTTGTTCATCTCTTGCAAATGAACCGAACAAGCCTATACTAGTAACATGGTACTTTTCTGCTAAAAAGCTTTTATTTTTATATAAAAAACTTAGTATCTCTTCTTTTGTATTCATAGTTAAATTATATCATATTTAATATTTTTGCAAAAATGAAGCAAACTCTTTTGTTTCATCATAGAGCAAAGCAGTATCTAGCACATACTTTAAAACAAGTGGTATATCTTTTAAGTACCCATCTTTGCCATCACGCAGATGAAGTCTGGAGAAAATTCCAAGCACTTTTATATGTCGTTGCAAGCCCATAAAGTCAAAGTGTTTTATAAAAGTTTTATCATCTATTTTTAGAGAAACTTTATCACGAAATTCCAACACAAGTTTTAAAATCTCTTCACGCTCAAACTCGATGTAGCAATCTTTTAAAAGTGAAACCAAGTCATAAGTTATAGCACCATTCATTGCATCTTGGTAGTCTATCACACCAACTTCACCACTCTTTTTTATCATAATATTTCGTGAGTGAAAATCACGATGAACAAAGTAGTTTTGTGGCTGTTTTAAAACCTCATCACTTATGATATTTAAAGTATTTTCTATTAACTCTTTTTGCAGAGCATTAAGTTTCAAACCTAGTTTTTTCTGCAGATACCACTCACTCATCAAGTCCATCTCAAAGTGCAAAAAAGCTTTGTCATAAATTGGTAAGTTTTTTGTGTCAGCTTTGAGCATTTTAACTATCTCATCCATAGCTTTTAAGTATAGTTTTTTATAGTTTTTTGCATTTAAAATATTTAGATAATGAACATTTCCAAAATCTTCTAAAACTAAAAAACCATCAGCCAAATTTTGTTCTAAAATTTTTGGTGCATTAACTCCAACAGCTATTAGTCTTTGTGTAACATCTAAAAAAGGCTTAAGTGAGTCAAGCTCAAGTGAGGAGTCCATAACTATAAAAGTATCATTTTTACCAACAAGCCTATAGTACTTTCTAAAACTAGCATCTGCTGAAGCAATCTCTAACTTATAATCTTTGTATGGAGTTTTTGATAACCATGATTTTACTTTATTCATATATACACCCTAAAATTGTGTTTTGTTTCGCTCCAGTTACTGAGCTAAGATTTACTTTTTCTTTTTTAACTCTCTTATATCCAAGCCAAGAAAAAGCCATCGCTTCCATAAAGTCTGAACTCACACCCACCTCATCACTTGGAACTACTTTTACAGTTACTAACTCTTCACTCAAACTTCTCATAAGCTCTTTATTTTTAACTCCACCACCACAAACTATAAGTAAATCTATCTTAGTTTTTTTCACCTCATTTGCTATACTTTTCACCGTTAAAGCTAAAAGAGTAGCTTGAACATCCTCTGCTTTTAAGTCCTGATAATTTTGCAGATATTTATCTAACCAAGTCTCATTAAAAAGTTCTCTTCCTGTACTCTTTGGTGCATTTCGTTTAAAAAATGATTCGGCTAATATATCGGCTAAAAGTTCATTATTTATTTCACCACTTTTAGCCCACACACCATCTTTATCATATGCACTATTTTTGTTTTTGTTTATCCAAAAGTCTAAAAGTACATTTCCACAACCTGTGTCATAACCTTGTAGTTTATCACTTATGAGTGTTATGTTTGCCATACCGCCAATATTTAAAACTGCTACACTTTTCTTTAAAGATGAAAATAAAAACTCATGAAAAGCAGGAGCAAAAGGCGCACCCTGACCACCAAGTGCTATATCTTTTTGTCTAAAATCACTTACAATTTTTAAGCCCGTTTGTACTTGAACTACACTAGCATTGCCAAGTTGCATAGAAAATGGTGTTTTAGAGTTTGGCTCATGCCAAAGTGTCTGTCCATGAACTCCAACAGCTTCAATATCCTCTTTTTTTATATCAAACTTTTGAGTAAAATCGTTTATACATTTAGCGTACAAATATCCTAAACGAGTATCTATTTCACCAATGGTTTTTAAAGTTGTTTCACCATTGATAGTAAGTAAAATATCTGACTTTAAACCTTTATCAAAATCATACTCATACGAGTGCAGAAGTTTACAAGTCTCTTTATCTATCACGCAACTTACTACATCAACACCATCTAAAGATGTACCGCTCATCACACCAATATATAATTTTTTCATTTTTTATCGCCTTGTAGCATTACTAAAAAAGATATAACACTAGCAATAACTAATGTATATGAAAATCCAATACTAAGCCCAAAAGTATAAGGTTGCATAGCTAACACACTAACAAAACCTATCACTAACGACAAGCTTACTGTTTTTTCATTTCCTCTATTTGTAAAGATTGCCGCAGCATAAACACCAAGTAATCCCGCATAAGTAAATACCATCACACCAAGAGCAAAAGAGAGAAGTGAAAGCTCACTATACTGTTGCCAATAAAACGAAAGCATAGCCATAAGAGATAAAACAAAAGCAAAAAATAAAACTGCTTTTCGTGAAGCTTTTACAAAATACTCATCGCTAAAACTCCCTCGTGAGAGTTTATAAGGTTTGTACAAATCTTCAATAGCCACAGAAGCCATAGCTCCTAAAACTGAGTTAGTAGATGATAGTGCTGCCGCAATCGCTCCAACTGTTACAAGTCCACGCAAACCCTCCGGCATCTCGTTTAAGATGTAGTACATAAATATAGTGATGCTTTCACCGTTAAAGTCTTGAACTACACTCACTTCTTTGTAATACACAAATAACAATGCACCGATAGCTAAAAACAAAAGTACAACTGGTATAGTTAGCAAAATAGAGATTATCAAAGAGTCTCTTGCATCTTTTTCATTTTTACAAGAAAGCACACGTTGAGTCATATCTTGGTCAAGTCCAAAGGCTGCAACATTTAGTAAAAACCAACCAGATAAAAGTGCTAAAATAGAGAATTTCCCATCCATTGATGTATCTATAAACTCTAACTTATTTGCCTCATTTAATACTGAAAATATCTCCACATTTACAAGTGAATAATACAAAAATACCAAAACTGCGACACCAGCACCCACATAAGTTACAGCTTGAATAATATC
>Ga0256837_1001608_pt1 | contig 15327 bp, 15 predicted proteins | sample 4562384metaG_FD_185976 | JGI IMG/M metagenome (GOLD analysis project Ga0256837, IMG submission 185976) | Hydrothermal vent microbial communities from Guaymas Basin, Mexico - 4561-384 | ecosystem: Environmental > Aquatic > Marine > Hydrothermal vents | place: Mexico: Guaymas Basin | collected... | reverse complement strand
TAAAAATTTTGCTAATACTAATCCTACAAGCATAAAACCAATAGAGCCATATAGTCTAGATTTTCCATAACTATTTTTTAACTCTTTAATAGCAATTAATTCTATATAAGGGAGTAAAAGACTAAGGCAAACACCTAAGATAGCATTGTTTAACATAAAAAGATAAAAATCATTTATTGTTATATAAAATAATGAAGATGATATTATTGATAGTGTAAGTATAGATTTAAAAAGTGATTGATCTAATTTAATATGTTTTAAAAATAAAAAAGGAGTAAGAAATCTCATAAGTGGAGCAAGTGCTAATACTAGACCAATATCAGTTGAGCTATATCCAATATCACTTAACACTTTAGGAAGGAATATAACATATACTCCAACCGCTGCAAAATAAAAGAAATAAAATGCAGAAAGTTTAAAAAATAACATTTATTTTATAAAAAGTTATTCTGATGTTCTTACTACTGATGTTTGCATAAGTAAATCTTGTAATGTTTTTTTATCTTTTCTAAAAAATGGTAATAATGCTCCAATAATAGTAACAGCACTAATTAAAAACATCATATATCTAGCAATAGCTAGTCCAAAAGAGATAGGTTTTTTTGTATTATCATCTATTAGACGAAGGTCATAAGCTTTGAATCCTGGAGTTTGACCTGTTTTTATCCAAAATATAATAGTGATAAATCCATAAATAGCCATAGTAATCCAATGTGCACTATCATTTGTTTTAAATGAATCTGCACCATCCATAATAAGATATGTTGTAAGATACATAATAGGCATCATTATCATAAACATATCAGTTATAAATGCTTTAAACCTAAAAAGAGGAGAAGCACTTATTAAATAAGTACTAACTTGAGTAGTCTTTTTTTCTTTAGTTTTTTTCTCTACTTTCCCTTTTTTTATATCTCTCCATCTTGCCATAATTTATTAGTTACCACGACTTCCTGGTTTATATGCTATTGAACCATCTTTGCACAGTGGACAATTATCAGGATCATACATCTCAAAAGTAAAATCATCAAGAGCAAAAAGTTTTGTACCTTTTGGTAATTTACATTTATCATTAGCTTCTATATTGCTACCTTCTCTTTGACAAAACCCTCTGTTGGCTAAAGCAGCAAATGCAACTATCTCTCCACCGTCTTTTTCAACTTGAGCAGCAGCTTCAAGAGCTGATCCTGCAGTAGTAATAATATCTTCACAGATAATATACTTTTCACCCTCTTTAACTTCAAAACCTCTTCTGATACTCATAACACCATCTACTCTCTCTGCAAAAATAAATCTTACATCTAAAGCAGTAGCTAGTGCAAATCCTGCAATTAAACCACCTAAAGCAGGTGAACAAATTGCATCAACTTTTATACCACTTTCTTTAATCTGCTTAGCTAGCTCTTCTGCTAAAAGTTTAGCAGTCTTAGGATCTTCTAAAACTTTTGCACTTTGTAAGTAAAATTGAGAATGGTTACCACTACTTAATTTAAAGTGACCTTCTAATAGTGCAGATGAATCTTTATATATTTGTTCTACATTCATACCAATAACCTATATTTTCATTATTTCAGCATCTTTTGCTTTATACATATCATCAGTTTTAGAAACAAAACCATCAGTTATCTTTTGAATCTCATCTTGTGCTGCTTTACTTTCATCTTTTGTGATCTCTTTATCTTTTTCAAGTTTTTTTACTTTATCATTTGCACTTTTTCTAATATTTCTAATAGCAACTTTTGCATTATCTGTCATAACTTTTGCACCTTTTACAGACTCTTTTCTTTGATCTTGAGTCATTGGTGGAAAAAATAGTTGTACTGATTCTCCATTGTTATTTGGATTTACTCCAATATTTGCTGCACTTATAGCTTTTTCAATTTCACCAACAAGATGTTTTTCCCATGGAGAAATATTTATGGTCGTTGCATCAGGAGTAGTGATACTTGCAACTTGAGATAGTCCAGTTTGTGTTCCATAATAATCAACAGTAATATTATCTAAAATACTTGGTAATACTTTACCAGTTCTAAGTGTCATGTAGTTTCTCTTTAAAGATTCTAAAGACTCTTCCATTTTTAATTTTGTGTCATCGTAAATTTCATTTAACATTGTTTAATCCTTTTCTTTTTACTTTATTTATTATATTATTCGAAATAGTAAATACATCAGTTCCAAGCATTACTCTTGTTCTGGCTCGCTTTAGATAAATATTTAGTGGAATATCAACTATTCCATTTTTTACTTCAACATCTCTCCATCCTTCACTTGTAATATAAAGTTTTAGATGTTTTATTTTCTTATCTACTTTTGCATATACTTTTTTAAGAATACCATCTTTTGGAAATTCTTTTGGTTCATACCATTTTACATTAAAACTCTTATATCTTAACTTATGTTCAATATTAACTTTACCAACAAGTGCAATTCTTGGTATATCATCTAGTCTTGTATTTTTATTTATAGAACCAGTACTTTGGTTTAATAGTGCTTTAAAATTAAAATTATTGATTAATATACTTTTTACATCTTGTGTATACTCTCCATATGGATAGGCATATGTAGTTGGGATGATATTTAAATTTTTTATAAAAATATCATAAGCTTTTTGAGTATCTTTAATAATCTCTTTTTTTGAAAGGTTTTGCAATCTTGGATGTGCATAAGAGTGTAGACCAATAGTCCCATATTTACTAGCATCTTTTAGCTGTTTCCAACTCATAAAATCACCGTAGTGTTTATCTGTAGCTTCAACATATACATATAATGTAAAAGGATAGTTATATTTTTTAAATATATTTAATCCAGAAGTATAAAAACTTTTATATGCATCATCAATAGTTAATGCTATCCAATTTGAGGGAATAGTCTCTTTGTTTTTAAGTTTATCTAATATTGTATCTAATGATACAACTTTATAATTATGTTTTTTGAAATATTCGAACTGTTTAGTTAGTTCTTTTATTGAAGTATTTGCACTTTGATGCCTATCATCTGCAAATCTATGATAAACAAAAATATGAGCATTTGCAAATGATAGTGAAAATGAGATAATTATAAAAAATAGATATCTCATTTAGCTAAAGTTTCTAAATTACTTAGATGGCACTACAGGGGCTGTTGGAGCAGCTGGTGCAGCAGCAGTAACTGGTGCTTGTGGTATTAATGAGTTGATCTCTACATTATCTACTACACTACTTTGTTTCTCTTGGTTATACGAATAACCTAAATATAATGTATTTAGAACGAATAATAAACCAAATGTAAATGTTAATTTTGTTAAAAAATTAGCAGGACCTTTTGCCCCAAACATTGATTCGTTGCTTCCACTGTAAGCCCCAAGTCCCATACTAGAACTTTTTTGAAGTAATACTGCAATAGTAATTAAAATTGCTAAAACAAATTGTACTATTAATAATGTTGATGTCATATCTACCCTTGAAATCTTAAAATAAATGGCATTTTATCTAAAATTTATTTAAAAAGAGTTAAACTTAACTTAATGAGAAAAGAACTAGCAATTAAAAACCAATTTTCTAAATTTGCAACAAAATATAATAACCATAATATAATTCAGCAAATTGTATCAAAAGCATTAGTAAGAGATATCAAAAATAATCCAAAAAGAATATTAGAGTTAGGTTGTGGTTCTGGACAAGTATTTAGAAATATTGACTTTGACTTTGATTATTATAAAGCTATTGATTTTTCACAAGAGATGTGTGATATGCATCCAAAAAATGATAAGCTGGATATAGTTTGTTTAAATTTTGATAGTGATGATTTTTATGAAAATATTAAAGATGAAAAATATGATTTAATCCTATCCTCATCCTCTCTACAGTGGTCAGAAGATTTATCGAAAATTTTAAAAGCATTAACTCTAGTATCAAATACTATAAATATGGTTCTATTTACATCAAATACATTTAAAACAATATTTGAACTTACTAAAACAAAATCACCAATTTTAGAATTAGATGTTATTAAGAATATATTTTTAGATTATTATGAATGTACTTTTGAAGTTCTTGATTATAAATTAGAATTTGATAGAAAAAAAGATCTATTTTCTTATATTAAAAATTCTGGTGTAAGTGGTGAAACAAATAATTTATCTTTTAAGCAGGCTAAAGATTTATATAAAAATTATGATAAAAATTATTTAGAGTTTGAAGTTGTATTTATAAAAGGTTTAAAAAAATGTTAGTACATATATGTTGTAGTGTAGATTCTCACTATTTTTTACAAAAAATACAAGAGGAATATCCAGAGGAAAAGATTATTGGATTTTTTTATGATCCTAATATTCATCCATATAGTGAATATAGATTAAGATTACTTGATGTTCAATATAGTTGTGATAAGTTAGGTATAGAATTAATAGAGGGTGAATATGATTTAGAGGCTTGGTTGAAACTAGTAAAAGGACTAGAATCTGAACCAGAAAAAGGTGATAGATGTACAGTTTGTTTTGATAGACGACTTGAAGTAAGTGTAAAAAAAGCAATAGAACTTGGAGATGATAAATTTACAACTACACTATTAATAAGTCCTAAAAAATCACAAGATAAATTAGAAATAATAGGAAAGAATTTAGAGTTAAAATATAATTGTGAGTTTATATTTAAAGACTATAGAAGTGGAAATGGAGTTGAACTTCAAGCTAAAGAGGTGAAAAAAAATAACCTTTATCGTCAAAATTATTGTGGATGTTTATATGGTCTTAATGCTCAAAGGGAATCTCAAAACAAACTAGCAGATGAACTTATCTCCCCTATTGGTCAGCAGATACAACCAGAATCCATAGAGGAAAGATTAGAACTTTATAAAAAAAGAGATGAACCTAAACAATCTAATATTGTAAAGCAAAGATTTTTAAACTATAGATTTTTAAGTGGAAAAGTGATGGTAAAAAAAGAGGTGATCTCATCATATTTTTTATGTTATTCAACTTTAAAAAATAAAAAGACATCAGGTAGAATTGAAAAAGAGATAAATAATATAAATTATTTTAATAGAGATGAAGTGAAAATAATTTCTTTAGAATATTTTAACTACTTAAGTAAATCAAACTATAAATCTGTTTTAGAATTGATTTATAATCCTTTATTATTTAATGAAGAATTAAAAATAAGAGATAAAATAACTAGTAATTCACATTATGATTTATCAATAATAATAATTTTAGATATTATACCAAAAGATAAAATAGATATAAGCTGTAACTCAGAAGTTTTTGACGATGTAAAAGAAGTTTTTGTATAAAGTTTAGATATAATAACTAAATATGTAACCAAAGGTAGTATTATGTTTAAATATTCGATCAAGATAAAAACTTCGATAATGGTTTTGTTTAGTTTTATTGTTCTATTTATTGTTGGAACAATGATGTTTTTTCAATATAAGTCAAGTAATGAGTTTGCAATTTTAACGACACAAAAAATATTTGATAGAATTTCAGATAAAGTTATAAATAAAATTCAAACATATGATACACAAAGTGTAGATTTTGTACATCTAGTAAATAAAATAAAAGATGCTGATAATTTACCGGAGATATCAAAAGCACATACTTTATTACCTGTTATAACAGAGTATATAAATGGTGCAAACTATGTATATGGAATCTATTTAGGATTTAAAAATAACAATTTTTATATAGTATATAATTTAGACCTATCAGAAAAGATGAAAAAAGCACAAAAAGCACCAGAGGGAGCTAGATGGCTGATTAAGAAAAATCTTTTAAAAGATGGTAAATTTATCTCGTATAAACAATTTGTAGATAAAGATTTTAATACAATATCTACATTAATAGTACCTACAGATTATAAGCCAACAAAAAGACCATGGTATAAAGATGCTACAAGTTCAGATGGAATTGTTAAAACATTACCATATGTATTCTCTTCAGTTCAAGAACCAGGTGTAACATACGCTCAAAAAATATCAGAAAATGGCACAGTATTATCTTTGGATATAACATTAGGTAGTTTGAGTAGTCTTTTATCTGCACAAAATTTAGTAAAAGGTAGTGCATCATTTATTTTTAAGAAAGATGGTAAACTTATTGGACAGTTTGATCAAATATCAAATAAAACTCTTAAAAATTTAAATGACCAATATCCTAATGAATTTATTAAGAATGGTAAAGTTTTAGATTTAGAAGAGCAAAAGATAATCACTTTAAATGGTATAGAATACTTAAAATACACAACTCAGTTAAAATCAAATTTTAAATCAAAAGATTATCTAGTGATACTTTCTCCAATTAAACCAATATTAAAACCATATCAAGATAAAGTATTTAAGACATTAGCTCTTACATTAGTTACATTAATTGTAATTATTATGCCAATTATTTTTTATATAATAAGATTGATAGTTAGACCAATTTCAGCATTACAAAAAGAGAATCAAAAAATAGAAGAGGGTAGATTTGATGATATTAGACCTGTAGAATCATTTATGATTGAGATTACAAGCTTGTCTAATTCTTTAGTAAGTATGTCTCATGCTATCGAAGAATCACATAAAACACTTGAATCAAAAGTTGAGTTAAGAACAGCAGAGCTTGAGTTAGAAAAAGCAAATGTAGAACAGATATTAGCAAATATTTTATTACCTGTGCTGATAACATCAAAAGAGAAAAGAACAATTGTGTATGCAAATAAATTTGCACAAGAGTTATATGAAACTGCACCAGAAGATATTATAGATTCTGAATTAGATAAGATATATAAATTAACAAATGGTCCAGAAAATATTATTAAGCAGATTACCGAAAAAGGTAGAGTAGATGCTTTAGAGGAGCATATTACAACGCATACTGGGAAAGAGTTTATAGGATTACTTTCGGTTACTCCTATTACATATAATGGTGAAGAGTGCTATATTGGAATGACTGTTGATATTACAGTACAAAAAGATATGGAAAATGAAGTTAGAGCTATTCATAAACATACCAGAGAGTCTATTGAGTATGCGTCACTTATTCAAGGGGCATTATTACCAGAGAAAAATCTTCTTGCTAATTATTTCCAAGATTTCTTCGTTTCATGGATACCAAAAGATACAGTTGGTGGTGATATATGGTTATTTAATGAACTAAGAGATAAAGATGAATGTTTATTATTTTTCATTGATTGTACTGGTCATGGAGTTCCAGGTGCATTTGTTACTATGATTGTAAAAGCGATTGAGAGAGAAATTATAACAAAGATAAAAGATAATAAAGATATGGAGATCTCTCCAGCATGGATTATGAGTTATTTTAATCAAACTATGAAAGTTCTTTTAAAACAAGAGACAAAAGACTCAAAATCTAATGCAGGATGGGATGGTGGAATTATCTACTATAATAAAAAAGATATGATTTTAAAATTTGCAGGTGCTGAAACACCACTTTTTTATGTTGATGTTGATGGTTCATTTAATACTATTAAAGGTAATAGATATTCAGTAGGTTACAAAAAATGTGTAATGGATTATGTATATAAGGAAACTATACTTGAAGTAAAAAAAGGTATGAAATTTTACTGTACTACTGATGGATATCTTGATCAAAATGGTGGAGAAAAAGATTTCCCATTTGGTAAAAAAAGATTTGGAAATATTGTAAAAGATAATCATACTTCGCCAATGGAAGAACAACAAAAAAAGTTTTTAGATGCAATGTCTCAATATGAAGGTATGATTGTAAATAATGATAGAAATGATGATATGACAGTTATTGGGTTTGAAATATAAGTTAATATTTAAGTTCAAGTTTGATAAAATATATCAAAGTAAAAAAAATAATAGAAGAAAAGGACTTTATTGGACTATATAGGTATAAATAAAGATGGTCAAATTTATGATCTTCAAACTGCAGAGGCTCTAAATATTGAAGCGTCTGATGCAGAACAAATTAAGGCAGATAGCTCACCAGAAGCATTATCTATTTTAAGACACTCTACAGCCCACTTAATGGCTCAAGCTATTAAAGAGTTACATAAAGAGGCACAATTTTTTGTAGGGCCTGTTGTAGAAGAGGGTTTCTACTACGATTTTAAACTAAATAGTCAGCTAAATGATGATGATTTAAAAGTTATTGAAAAAAAGATGAAAGAGCTTGCTGGTAAAAAACAACCAATTGTAAGATCTGAAATTTCACGAGAAGAATTTAGTAAGCAGTTTGAAAATGATCCCTTAAAGCAAATGGTACTAGAAAATATTACAGATGATATTTTAACTACATATACTCAAGGTGACTTTACTGATCTTTGTAGAGGTCCTCATGTACCAAATACAAGAATGATAAGAAATTTTAAACTTATAAGAGTTGCCGGTGCATATCTTGGTGGTGATGAATCAAATGAGATGATTACTAGAATTTATGGTATATCATTTTTTGATAAAGCAGAATTAAAAGCATACACAACTATGATGGAAGAAGCCGCAAAAAGAGATCATAGAAGATTAGGAACTGATCTTAAGCTATTTACATTTAGTGATGATGTTGGAGCAGGGTTACCACTATGGTTACCAGCTGGTGCAAGACTAAGAGGTAAATTAGAACAACTTTTATATAAAGCTCATAGAGTAAGAGGTTATCAGCCTGTTCGTGCTCCAGAGATTTTAAAAGCAGAAGCTTGGGTAAAATCAGGACATTATGCAAACTATAAAGAAAATATGTATTTTACATCAATTGATGATATGGAATATGGTCTTAAACCTATGAACTGTGTAGGACATATTGAGATATTTAAAAATGATTTAGTATCTTACAAAGATTTACCTATGAAATTCTTTGAGTATGGAGTTGTGCATAGACATGAGTTAAGTGGAGCTATGCATGGATTATTTAGAGTACGAGAGTTTACTCAAGATGATGCACATATATTTTGTACGCAAACTCAAGTAAAATCTGTAATTATAGAAGTGATTGAATTTGTAGAATCACTTATGAACTTCTTTGGATTTAAGTATGAGATGGAAGTTTCTACAAAACCAAAGAAAGCTATAGGCTCTGATGAATTTTGGGAAAATACTACAAAAGGTATTATGGAAGCATTGGATGAAAATGGTTATTCTTATGGTATTGATGAAGGCGGAGGAGCATTTTATGGTCCTAAGATTGATATCAAAATTACAGATGCTATTGGAAGAAAATGGCAATGTGGTACAATTCAAGTAGATATGAATCTACCTGAAAGATTTGATATAAATTATACAACTTCTGATGATACAAGAGAACGACCTGTTATGATTCATAGAGCTATTCTTGGTTCTTTTGAGAGATTTATTGGGATTATGACTGAGCATTTTGCTGGTGAATTTCCTATGAGTATCGCACCAACAGGAGTAATTATAATTCCTATTGCAGATTCTCATAATGAATATGCGTTAAATTTAGCAAAAGAGTTACAACTTTTAGAGATAGATAGTGAAGTATTTGATCAAAATGAGAGCTTAAATAAAAGAATTAGGATTGCAGAGAAACAGCGTGTACCTATGATTGTTGTGATAGGTGATGATGAAGTAGCTAATTCAAATGTTGCATTAAGAGATAGAAGAAAAAGAGAAAGAAGTGAGATGTCTAAAGAAGAATTTTTAGATATGTTAAAACAAAACCAAGCAGGAGATAAAATTTGAGTTTTAAAGACAATAAAAAAAAGCAAGATGATACATTATTAAACGATGATATTAGATTTAAAGAAGTTAGATGTAATACAGAAGATGGAACACTTGGAATTATTAGTTCTAGAGAAGCAAATGCTGCTGCAGATGAAGCTGGATTAGATTTAGTTTGTATTGCACCAAATGCAAAGCCTCCTGTTGTAAAGATTATGAACTACGGTAAATTTAAGTATGAACAAGAGAAAAAGAAAAAAGAAGCAAGAAAAAATCAAAAAGTAATAGTAACTAAAGAGATTAAACTTTCTGTTAAAATTGCTCAAAATGATATTGACTACAAAGTTAAACATGCTAGAGAATTTATTGAAAAAGGTAATCATGTTAAATTTAGAGTATTTTTAAGAGGTAGAGAGATGGCAAATCCAGCTGCCGGTGCTGAAGTTCTTACTCGTGTGTGGCCTATGATTGAAGATATTGCAGTAAAAGAAAACAATCCAAAGTTAGAAGGAAGATATGTAAATATGTTAGTAACTCCTTTAAAGAAAGAGAAACATTAGGTAAAAAATATATTTAAATATATTTAAAGCGAATTTAAGATATAATCCACAACTTAATTTAAGTTGTGGATTTTTTTATGTCCAAAATTTAATTAAAAATTTACAAAGGAGCCTAACAATGCCAAAAATGAAATCTAACTCTGGAGCTTTAAAAAGATTTAAAGTGAAGAAAAATGGTCAAATTAAAAGAGGAAGTGCTTTTAGAAGTCACATTCTTACTAAAATGAGCCAAAAGAGAAAAGTAAATCTTAGAGGTCCACAAACAGTAGCAGATGCTGATGTAACAAGAGTAAAAAGAATGTTAAATAAAGCGTAAGCTTAATACCATCTAATTACACCTCAAGTAAATGTCCCTCCGATTTAATTCGGATAAGTTCAGTATTTTAAATACAGACACCTATATACAAAAGTATTATGGTAAAGAAAAGGAAAAAATATGCCAAGAGTAAAAACTGGTACAACTAGAAGAGCAAGACACAAAAAAATTCTTAAAATGGCTAAAGGATTCTATTCAGGTAGAAGAAAACATTTTAGAAAAGCAAAAGAAGCTGTTGAGCATGCATTAGTATATGCATATAGAGATAGAAGACAAAAGAAAAGAGATTTCAGAAAGTTATGGATTGTTAGAATCAATGCAGCTTGTAGATTAAATGATATTAGTTATTCAAGATTTATGAATGGTCTTACATTGGCTGGTATTACACTAGATAGAAAAATTTTAGCTGATATGGCTATGAATGATTATACATCATTTCAAGTAGTTGTTGAAAGTGCAAAAGCTGCAATAGCTGCAAAATAATTTGATATAAATATCATAATTATTTAAAAAGGGGATAGATTAATTTCTATCCCCTTTTTTTATTAACTAATAAAGTATTATTTTTTAACTTTTTGCTGATGAAATTGTAGATTAAATTTTACTTCAATCTTATCATTAAGTTTTGCAAACTCTATAGGATATGTTATATTTAGAGATATCTCTTTTTTATTCAACATTGATATAAAGTCAAAAAACTCTTTAGGAGTATCAACTAATGATCTAACGGCATAGGTATAAGTGATAAACTTTTCTTGGCTTTTTGAAATATATTTGATCTGTGAACCTTTTAAAAGGATAGATTCTAGATACTTAGTAAATTTTGGAACAGTTATAAATTTATGATTTTTATATTTAAGTTTAACATATTTACTTTTTTCTTTTTCTAATCCTTTGTATCCTTCATTTGATATTATTGTACTTATTATCGCTTTATTATTATGTTGTAATATAATTTTTGATTCATCATAAACTTTAGATAAAGAATCAAGCATATTTTTTGAAGAGTCTGAATCCATAAGAAAATTACATACGAGTGTAGAACTATTTTCTTGAAGTTCTAACTCTAATAAAACAGCATCATAAGGTATAAGATCAAAGAACATTAAAGTTCTTTCTAGTATATGTGTATTTAGTAAATTATGATTTGGAAGTTTAATTATAGGATCTTTGATAACTTTTTTGATAACCTTTTTAGCAGGAGATTCTACTTTTACAACTTTTACTTTTTGAGGTTTAATTTCATCATTTGTTGTTGAAATTTTATAAAATAAAATAGCTGCTATTATGATGATTGTAAGAAGAATAAGTGTTAGCCATAAATTCATAGAATTATTCACAGATTTAACTCTAGCTGATAAAAAGCTATACTTTGCTACTGTTGGTTTTTGTATTAAATTATCAAAACATTCTTCAATAGAAATGGGAATATAATTAATCTCAATCATAACAGAATCATGTATCGTATCTATTTGCTCATCTGTTAGTTGTTTTATCGTATAAAAAATATTAATTTTTTCTAAAAATAACACCTCTTCATCTTCTGATATATCTTCATAGTGTTTTTGTATTATGTTACTAATGGTTTGTTCAACTTCCAATGAGTAAACCTCTTCATAAAGTTTTTGCCCAACAATCTCATCATCATAGAAGTTAGATTCTTTAATATTTTCAAATGGTGTTAAAGGTTCTGTAAATCCTTTCGAAATATCTTTATTTTCATCTAAAATTAGAGCATACAGAATATTATTGTAAAGTAAAATATTTAATGAATTTTTAGATAATGTTTTATTTATTTGTTCATTTAATATACTAAATGGAGATAATAGATAGTCCAATCCAGAACTTTTAAAGAAACTAGCAGAACTCTCTATCTCTTTCGTAGGAATTACAATACTATACTTATCATTTAATGATACACTTTTGCATTTATTTGTGTCAATAGCTGAATTTAATTTTATCTTTTGGTTTTTATCTATATATAAAGTACTTAAATATGTTTGTTTAATATCTTTTTGTAGTGTATCAAGTTTAAAAGTTGCATCATTTGAGATAGTATCATTACTTAGTAAAAATGAAGAACTTTCTTGTTTTATAATTATTTTATCTTGTAAAATCTTATAATCAATTTTAAGTTGTTTATCTTGTTTTAGTATATTTACATATTGTTCTTTATTGTTTTTATACATTATTGATACCTATAATTATATTTTATTTATTAAATTGCATTATACTATTTTAACATTATATTTGTGGTTAACTAAACTATAGCCATACACCATTTTTAAGATAGAATAAAATAGGGTATATTGTTACAATAAGAGTATAAGCTATTATAAAAAAAATAGAAATTTTATAATAGCTTATATTTTTAAAAAATGGTATCGCTAATCCATAAAATGTACCAATAAATAAAGTTGAATATATTAAATATCCAATATAATAATAATCTTTTTGCAAAAAACAAAATGGACAATGATGGGTAGGTAGCTGATAAATATATGTACCAAAAACTGTAATTAATGATATTATAGCAATGATAATAAAGATCATAGATAAAATTGCATAAATATAACTATTTTTATAAAAATAAAATATTATCAATAATACAAAGTTTGTATAAAAAAGTGATACTAGTATAAAAGGATCTATTTGAAATAGTATAGATATATAAGAAGCAGAAGTACTACTATAAAGTGCTCCACAACAACTAACCATAGTTGTTGGATCAATTGATAAAAACATAGTAGTTTCTAATATTAGTTCAGATAAAAAAAGAAAAAATATAATGATAAAAAAACCAAATTTTAATTTTGAATATGGTAGTTTTTCATTTTCTACGTCAATTTTATCTAAGATTAACCAAAAACCAAAAAGGTATAGATTTATAATCTTTACTAAAAAAAGATACATTCCATAAGGTGTTGCATCTACTACACCTGCAGCACACATTGCTCCAGGTAGTATATTTGATATTTTATCAAGTGTAAAAATAAAAAATAAAAAAAGTGGTAGTTTAATCAAAAAAATAAATTTAATAATTGTAGATGTTAAGTAGCTATTTTTCTCAAGTTTATATTGTAATGATTTTGTTGAGTTTAAATCCCATTTAGAATATATTTTTATACTTAATATTAGAGCAATTATTCCAAAGAATAAAAATAAACTATTAAGAATAAAAATAGCAAGTATTTCAGGGGTTAATATCACGATATGATTTTTCCATTTTTAATATCAATAGTTTTACTTGCAAAGTCAAGATTAAAAAATAATGGATCATGAGTTGCAATAATTATTGTTTTACCATTTCCTTTTAACTGTTTTAAAATATCAATAAAATCTAAAGATAATTTTTCATCAAGATTTGCAGTTGGTTCATCCGCAATGATTATTTTTGGATTGTTTATCATACTTCTACAAATAGCAACTCTTTGTTGTTCTCCTCCAGAAAGATTTCTTACTATAATATCTTTTTTATGACTTATGGTAAATCTTTCCATTATTTCTTGAAGTTTATTATTTAAAATATCTTCATCTGGATTATCTGGAATTAGGGGTAGTATAATATTATCTTTAACACTTAAGTTTGGTATTAAATTATATTTCTGAAATACGAAACCAATATTTTCTCTTCTATAAAGTGATAAAAAATGATCAGGAAGTTTTGATATACCTTTTTCATCAACTATAACTTTACCTTCAGTTGGTTTACATAGTCCTGCAATAAGTGATAAAATAGTACTTTTTCCACTACCACTTGCACCTTTTAAGATAATTAGATCACCATCTTTGATATGTAAATTTATATCTTTAACTGCAGTAACAGAATTATTTTTATTTATATCATAAATTTTTGTTATATTATTTAATTTTATCATCTTATAACCTCGTCTGCATCAAGTGTTGCTATCTTCCATGAAGGAATTATCGTTGCCGAAATATAAACAGGAATAGTGATAAAAAACACTAAAGTTAATATCTGAAAATCAATAACAAAAGGTAAGTTAAAAGTAGTTTTAAGTTGACTATATCCTTCAAAAATATCTCTTAAAAGGGGTGCATGTAAAAAATAAACAAAAACAAATGCTATACTAATACCTAAAATATAAGATATAAATGAGATGATAAATCCCTCGTAAAATTTTTCTTTTAATATATCATCTATTTTCCAGCCTAAAGCTTTTAGTATCCCTATCTCTGTTTTCTCAGATGAACTCAATCCACTAGTTTTATCATAAATAATTATAAAGAATGTAAAAAGAGATATTATAAATAAGGTTAAAAATAATCCACTCTTATAATCAAAAATACTTTCATAACTTACTTTTAAATCATCATTAGTAATTATTCTTGTGTTTGGATATAAAAGTTTGATTTTATTTACAATTGTATCTAATTCTTTTGGATTTGATACTTTTACAACTATATCGGTTGATTTACTTTTATCAACTCCTAGTATCTGATATGCTAACTCTTTTGATACTAGGATCATATCATTGCTTTGTAACTCAATATCACTTTTAAATACACCGCCAATTTTAACTTTTTTAAAACTACCATCATTTGTTATAAAGTTAAAGGAATCTGTAAAAAAGTTATTATTAAGTATTTTTTTTACCCCACTACCAACTAGCATAAAGTTATTATCTAAGATATCTGTTTTCGTAGAGTCATCTATTACTTTTTCTAAGCTTTTTGTATATTGTATTTCAAAATTATCTATACCCATAATAGAAAAATTAACACCAGCATTTTCAAAATAATAATATCCCCAAACTCTTCCAATAGCACTTTGAACTCCTGCAATTGTAATAATGTTTTCAATAACAGAAT
>Ga0256837_1001607_pt1 | contig 15329 bp, 13 predicted proteins | sample 4562384metaG_FD_185976 | JGI IMG/M metagenome (GOLD analysis project Ga0256837, IMG submission 185976) | Hydrothermal vent microbial communities from Guaymas Basin, Mexico - 4561-384 | ecosystem: Environmental > Aquatic > Marine > Hydrothermal vents | place: Mexico: Guaymas Basin | collected... | reverse complement strand
CTGTGTAATAGGTCCTAATGTAAAAATAGGAAACGGTGTTAAAGTTCAAAATAATATTTCTATTTATGACGGAGTTGAAATTGAAGATGATGTTTTTTTAGGACCTTCTATGGTTTTTACAAACGTTATAAATCCAAGAGCTTTTATAGAGAGGAAAGATGAATTTAAGAAGACTTTATTAAAAAAAGGTTGTTCTATAGGAGCAAATGCTACAATTGTATGTGGTGTGACAATAGGAGAATATGCATTAATTGGTGCCGGGGCTGTTGTAAATAGAGATGTAAAACCTTATGCTCTTATGGTAGGAGTGCCTGCAAGACAGATTGGCTGGGTTGATAAGGCGGGTAATAGAATGAATTTTGATGAAAACGGTATTGCAGTTGATAGTTTTGATGGTACTAAATATAAGCTGGAAAATGGTGAAATAAAGGTATTAAATGAAAATTGATTTTGCAAAACTGACATATCAGTATAATCTTTATAAAAATGAAATAGATGAAGTTATCGCAAAAGTCTTAAATCACGGTAAATATATAATGGGTCCTGAAATAAATGAGCTTGAAGAGAAACTTTGTAAATTTACAGGGTCTAAAAATGCTGTTACTTGTTCGTCCGGAACAGATGCCTTGCTTCTTGCAATGATGGCACTTGATGTAAAAGAAAGAGATGAAATAATTACGACTCCTTTTACTTTTATTGCAACTGCTGAGACAATAGCACTGCTAAAAGCAAAACCTGTTTTTGTGGATATTGATGAATCAACTTACAATATTGACTATAAAAAGATAGAAGAAAAAATAACTCCTAAAACAAAAGGAATTATTTCAGTTAGTCTATATGGACAGCCGAGTGATTTAGATGAAATAAATGAAATTGCTAAAAAACACAATCTTTTTCATATAGTAGATGGAGCTCAAAGTTTTGGAGCTACATATAAGCAAAAAGCAGAAGTTCATAATTGTGATATATATACTACTTCATTTTTTCCGGCAAAGCCTCTTGGATGTTATGGAGACGGGGGAGCAGTGCTTACAAATAATGATGAATTAGCTCAAAAAATGAAAATGTTAAGAGTACATGGACAAAATAAAAGATATCATCATAAATATATAGGTCTTGGAGCAAGGCTTGATACTATTCAGGCTGCAATATTACTTGTAAAACTTAAATATTATGAAAAAGACTTAAAACTAAGACAAGAGGTAGCAAATAAATATAGTGAAAAACTTTTGGAAAAAATTGTTAAACCTACTGTAAAATCTGATAGAACATCAGCCTGGGCACAATATAGTATAAAGGTAAATAATAGAGATGAAGTTCAAGCAAAGTTAAAAGAAGCCGGTATTCCATCAGCTGTTCATTATCCAATGCCTCTACATATGCAGGAATGTTTTAAGTATCTTGGATATAAAGAGGGGGATTTTCCAATTGCTGAGAGGGTAAGTAAAGAGATAATGAGTCTTCCTATGAATCCGTATTTGAGTGATGAAGAAATTGAGTATATCAGTTCTACTTTAAAGGATATTGCAAAATGAAAATTTTAACAATTCTTGGAGCGAGACCTCAGTTTATTAAAGCAGGAGCAGTCAGTAGAGAAATAGCTAAACATAAAAATATAAAAGAAATATTAGTTCATACAGGTCAGCACTATGACAGTAATATGAGCGATATATTTTTTGAACAGATGAAAATTCCAAAACCGGATTACTATCTTGGAATTGGAGGTAAAACTCACGGAGCAATGACAGGGCAAATGATAGAAAAAATAGAAGAAGTAGCATTTAAAGAAATTAGGTTTTAATTTTTTAGATGAGATTTATTATTAGTTTTTAAGAATAGGTATTTTGATGGGTGTTATTATATAATTAGAGATAGTAGTATGTTATATAAATATTAAAGTTGTACACATTTATAAATGTGTATAACGAGTAAATTTTTAAAATTCAAGGATTTTTAATGTGTGGTATTGTAGGTATTATAAAAAAGAAAAATTTAGTATCAAATGAAGAAATAAAATCTATGTTAAATAAATCAATTCATAGAGGGCCTGATGCACAAGGAATTTATATTGATAATAATGTAGGTTTAGGACATAATAGGTTATCCATTTTAGATTTGTCAAGTGATGGTAAACAACCTATGATATGGAATAATAAATATATTATAACTTATAATGGAGAAATTTATAATTATATTGAACTAAGAAAAGAGTTAAAAAAATATGGATATAAATTTAAAACTAAAACTGATACAGAAGTTATATTGGCTGCATATGATAAATGGGGAATTAATTGTGTTAATAGATTTAATGGAATGTGGGCATTTGCAATATATGATAAAGAAAAAAATATTATTTTTTGTAGTCGTGATAGATTTGGAATAAAACCTTTTTATTATAAATATGATAAAACTCAATTTATTTTTGCTTCTGAAATTAAGCAGTTAATTGATGATGAACCTGAAGTAAATATGAAAATTTTGACAACATTTTTAGTTACAAGTTATCTTGATTATAATGATGAAACTTTTTTTAAAAATATATATAGGTTAGCACCATCAGAAAATTTAATTTTTAATATTAATAATTTTTCATTAAAAAGATATAAATATTATAACCTTTATGATAGAGTTATTGAAAAAAATTATAAAGAGAAGGATGCTATTGAATATTTTGAAGAATTATTTTTTAGTTCTATTAAGTTAAGATTAAGGTCAGATGTAAAAGTTGCTACAAGTTTAAGTGGAGGATTGGACAGTTCAGCAATTGTAGCATTTGCTTCCCAAGAATATAGAAAACAATCTGGAAATACATTTTTTGCAATTCATGCTAAATCAATAGATAAAGAAACAGATGAGAGTTATTATGCTAAGTTAGTTCAAAAGGATACAAATATAAATTTAACATATATAACTCCTACAAAAGAAGATTTTATAAATAATATTGATGATGTGATTTATACTCAAGAAGAGCCATTTGGTGGTCCATCTGTATTTATGCAATATTTTGTAATGAGGGAAGCTAAAAAAAATAAAAATACTGTAATGTTGGATGGACAAGGAGCAGATGAAGTATTATTAGGATATATGAAGCATTATCCTGCATACTTAGATCCTAAAAATCCCTTATTATTTATAAGGGATTATTTATCGATAGTTAAAAATTCTAAATTAACATTAAACAAATTATTTCAATATTATATATTTCATACTATGCCTTCAATAAAAAACACATATATGAAGATAATATCAAAAAATATAAAACAAAACTATATGTGTTTAGTAGATTTTGATATTTCAAAACAAAATGCAGATTCATATAAAAGTATAAAAGATTTACAGATTTTTGAACTTATGAATAATATGCAAAAAATGTTAAGGTATGAAGATAAAAATTCTATGAGACATTCTATAGAAACAAGATTACCGTTTTTAGATTATAGAGTTGTTGAGTTTTTATTATCAATAGATAAATATTTAAAAATTAAGAATGGGTGGACAAAATATATTTTAAGAAAAATTCTTGATAAAAAAATATCTAAAGAAGTAGTTTGGAGAAAAAATAAGTTTGGATATGAATCACCTATGAATAAATGGTTAGAAGATAAAAACTTTTTTTATAAACAGATAAAAAAATCTAAAATATTAAATGAAATTTATGCAACTATACCAACAAATCTAAAATATTATGATTTATGGAAATTGTATAATATAGCTAAATGGGAAGAAATATATAATGTAAAGGTAGGGAAGTGATATATATACTGTTGCCTATAAATTTAGTATATATTTTATGGTCATTTTTTATGTCTTATGATAAGCATACTAAAAGATTTTTTATAGGACCGGTATTTTTATTTACATTTTTACAAATTATTATGGTAAATATTGGTATGATTATTTTAGCTAGTGATATAGATAAATCTTATGTTATAGAGGGTGCTGTATATTTAACTATTGCTATGTTTATATTTTTATTAGCTGCTTTTTTAACTAATACTACTTTTTCTATAAATTCTTATGTGTATGATAAGTATAATTTAAAACCAATTATTATAATTGGTTATTTTTTAACTATATTATTATTAGTTTACTTTTTATTTCATTATATATTATTGTTAATAAGTATTTTTAAAAGATTATTATCTTTTGATATCAAAGGTGCAGCTCTATCATTAGCAACAATAAGATTTGAACAAAATTTATCTGAAAATAGAGTTAGTGGAATTGTAGTTCAATTAAAAAATATTGTATTACCTTTTTTAAGTATTTACTTGATAAATAAGTCTAGAAGTATATTTATCAAAATTTTAGTATTTATAATTTTATTTTTTATTTTAATTATTAGTGGTCAGAGATGGCCTATCTTTGAGTTTTTATTAGTTTTATTTATATTTTATACTTTAGCTTATAATATAAAATTTAATATAAAAAAATACACAAAAATAGCATTATTAGGATTTATATTACTATATCTAATGTCATTTTTACAACCCAGATTCGAAGTTACTGATGATTTATTATCTAATGTTTTAGCAAATTTTCAAGCAGTAATATATAGAATTTTTGTAAGTCAAGCTCACACAAGTGAGTATATATTTAGATTGTTTCCTAATACATTAGATTTTGGATATGGAACTTATCTTTGGCAAAATTTACAAGCTTATTTACCAGGGCATCAGAATACTCTTGCTTATACAATATATGCACTTACTCATCCAGCTGGGATGGTTGGTAGTGCCTCATATTCCACTATTACTCATTTTTATGCAGAATTTGGGTGGTTTGGATTGATTTATGTATTTATATTTGGATATTTAATAGGTGTATATAATAATTATTTAAAAAATCAGAAATCTAGATCAACAACTTTTTTTATAATGCATAGTTTTTTTGTAATGTCCATAGCTACTACATCTCTTGGGTCTTTAACTGGAATCTTTTATCATGGTGTATTAACTTCTTGGTTACTTTATGTATTAATTAATTTTATTGTTATGGTTTTCTTTTTAAAAAAAAATATAAAGGTTAATAATGTTAATTAAAAAAATAGTTATTTTTGAGTGTAAAATCAGTTTAGGATTTAAATATTCTACTTGGACTAATAATGAAAGTAGATCTATTTTGATAAAAATTGAAACAGATGAAGGATTGATAGGTTGGGGAGAATATGTAGTAAATAGATGGAATACAAAGAAAATTTTAGAAAAAGAGATATATTATCTTTTAAATAAAAATCCAATTACTATTTTGAATAAGCCTATAAGTAAAATTGTTGGTATAAAGTATATAGATGAATGGTTGATAGGTTTTGATAGAAGAAGAAGATTGGTAAGAGAAGGGCTTTCTATTGCTTTATATGATTTAGTTGGTAAAATTAATAATAAACCTTTTTATGAATTGTTAGGAAGTAAAAAAAGAAATGAAGTTGAAGGTATGCCTGTTATACATGTTTTTGATAAAGAAAAAAGAATTCAGATTTTAAAAAAATGGGAAGAATTAGGGTATAGAAATTTTAAAATTAAGCTAACAGGAGTTTTAAAAGATGATATAAAAGTTTTGGAAAATTTATTGCTTAATAAAGAAAATGAATCGAAAATAGTTATAATTGATGCAAATTATGGTTACAAAAATAAAGATGATATATGCAAATTATCTTTTTTTGCTAAAGAAAATAATATTAATTATTTACAAGATCCAATAAAATTATCTATTCATAGTACAGCTAAACTTATGTCTAAATGTGATTATAAATTTACAGCTGATAATACAGCTTGGTGGCCTAACTCTAAAAGAGTAATTGATGAAAATGCTTGTGCTATAGTTAATCATCATCCGAATATTCAAGGTGGTTTGGATTGGTTAATGAAGACTGCAAATTATGCAAAAGCAAAAGGAATACCGAATATTATAGGTTCATCAGGAACATTTGGTATTCAAAATGCAGCATTTCAGGGAATGAGTGCAATTACAGGTATAGGATATCCTTGTGAGGAAATTGGGTTAGTCCCTTATTATGATTATTTAAAGGAGTATTATTCTTTTTCAGATAGACCTAATGTATTAAAGGAAGATTATTTATTAAATAATGGAAAAATTGTTATTTCAAGTAAACCTGGATTAGGAATAGAAGTAGATGAAAAAAAAGTGAAAAGATTTGCGGTTTGGAGTAAGGAATTTTATGCTTAAAAAAGGTATTTTAAATAAATTATTAGTAATCTTTTTTCAAGGTATATCACTATTAATATTACCATTAATAGCGAAATATTTTGGTAATAAAGCTTATGGAATTTGGTCAATAATATATGGTATTATGCAAATGATGGTTCCGTTGTTAATTTTACAATTAGACGGTGCTTTTACAAGATTTTTGTCAGGTAATAAGTCAATTGTTGTTAACAGGAATAGATATTTTTCTATTGTTATTTTATTGTTAATAGTTATTTTGTTTATGGTTTTAGTAGGGATTATATTTAATAAAAATATATCATTTTTTATGTTTGCTAGTAATAGGTATACAGATTTTGTGTATATTACTTTGATATGGATTTCATTAAGAGTATTGATTACATTTAATAAAAATTATTTTAGAACATTTGCTAAATTTTCTATTGATACTAGATTGTCTATAGCACAGCAAGTTTCTATAATAGTATCTATTTTTATTATTTCTTTAAGTAATAAAAATTTATATGATTTTTTTGTATTAATTTTGAGTATGGAAAGTATAATTTTATTAGTTAGTTTTTGGCTTATTATTAAAGAATTAAAGTTTAAAAAAATAAAAATATATATTCCTAAAAAATATTTTCGGTATGCTTTACCATTAATTCCTGTTATGCTTTTATCGTGGATAATCAATTATAGCGATCAAATAATGATAGTTCATAATTTGTCTTTAGAGGATAATGCAAGATATTCATTGTATTATACTTTTGCAAGAATTCCACATTGGATAGTGATTACTCCTTTACATTATGCACTATTACCATATTTGAGTAAATTATCTTATAAAGGAAAAAATAAAAATAAAGTAAATGCTATATTAAAACATAGTATAAATATTTCTTTTTTAATAATTTCTATTTTTGTAATAGGACTTATATTTTTTGAGGCAGAAATATTATTATATATTGGTAATCAACAAATTTTAAGTGATAGTATATATCTTATAATTTTAATTTCTTTAAGTGTTTTTGCTACAGCTTTTTATCAAATTATATATCATGTTTTGAGTCTTACTAATAAAACTAAATATTTAGTATATATATATGCTTTAGGGGCAATTGTAAATATAGTTTTGAATTATTTTATGATCCCTATTTTTGGAATAATAGGTGCTGCATTTGCTACTTTAATTTCTTATATACTTGTAAGTTTTTTTACTTGGAAAGTTTCAGAATTGTCTTTTTATGAAGTATTTGATAAAACAAATTTAATATTTATTTTTTTTATGTTAGTAATAAGTATTTTGATCAAAATTATTGTTGCAAGTAATTGTTTATTGTTAATTTTATTTTTTATTGGAATAATTATTATTTATATATTGTTTTTGTTTAAATGTAATAATTATTATTATCAATATATTCTACAAAAGGTAAATTTAAAATGAAAAAAATTATTTATATAAATAGTGTAGATGTAGATGAGATTTCTGGGCAAGGCTCTTTTGAGAGGAATTTTATATCTTATTTAAGAAATAGTAATGAAAGAAGTGTAATTTTTACTATTAATAAGAAGCAAAATAAAATAGAAAATAATATTAGATATATTAAATTAAATAAGAAAAATAAACTATCATACTTTCTTTATCAAATTTATTTATTTTATTTTCTTTTAAGAGAAATTAGAGGAAATAAAAAAGAAAAAATATATGTTTATAGTAGGTTAGCTCCTTATAATATAGTCCCATTTATTTTAAAGAAAATTTTTAAATTTCAATTAACAATTAGAAGTGGTCCAGTTTATCAAAATTTAGTATTATATGATAAAATAAAAAATAATTTTTTATTAAAATTTTTTAAAAAATTATTATTTTTTTATTATCATACAGCAGACAATATAATTGTTGTAACAGAAAGAATAAAAATTCAATTAATAAATGATTTTAATATTGCAGAAAATAAAATAAAAGTAATATCTAATCCTATTAACGAAGATTTGTTTAAAAATTGTAAAGAAAATAATTTAAAACAAAACAAAAAAATAATTACATTAGGATTTGTAGGAAATATTTATAAAGAACAGGGAGTTCAGCATATTATAGAAGCTTTTAATTTATTATCCAAAACAGATAAAGAAAAATTTAAAATCATAATTGTAGGAGATGGTAGTTATTTAACTGAATGTAAGATTTTAGTAAAAAAATATAATTTAAACAAGTATTTTGAATTTACAGGAAGAGTAAAACCAGAAAAAGTTATAAATTATATTTCTAAATTTGATTTAGGATTAGCACCATTTACTAAAGAAGATTATGAAGTAAGAGGTTCTTCTGCTTTAAAAATTTTAGAATATTTATATTGTAATAAGCCTGTTATTACAATAGATGTACCAGAATATAGATTTATAAAAGAGCTTAATTATGGTTATTTGTATGAGATGGATAATATATTAAATTTAAAATGGATATTAGAAATGATTATAAAAACTGGAATAAATGAGATAAATTCAAAACAATATGTTTTACAAAATTATAGCAAGGAAGTTGTTTTTTCAAGGTATATTAAAATTATAAAAGGAGAAAAGGATGCTTAAAAATTTTAAAACCATATTTATTTTAGCACCTCATACTGACGATGGAGAATTAGGATGTGGAGGTACTATTTCAAAACTTATAGAAAATGGATCGGATGTATATTATATTGCTTTTTCTACGGCTGAAGAATCTGTTCCAAGAGGTTTTCCAAAAAATCAATTGGAATTTGAAGTGAGAGAAGCGACTAAAATATTAGGAATTAAAGAAAATAATTTAATTATTTATAAATATCCTGTAAGAAAATTAAATTATTTAAGACAGGATATTTTAGACAATTTGATTGAGTTGAGAAATAAATATAATCCAGATTTGATATTTATTCCAAGTTTAAATGATATTCATCAAGATCATGCTACTATAGCACAAGAAGCATTAAGAACATTTAAAAATAGAACTATTTTAGGATATGAGTTAATTTGGAATAATTTAACTTTTAATACAGAATGTTTTATTTCTCTTAATAAAAATCATATTGAAAAAAAAGTGATAGCTTTATCTAAATACAAAACACAGAAAGGAAAAGAGTATATGAGTAAAGAGTTTATATTTTCATTGGCAAAAGCAAGAGGAGTCCAAATAGGAGTAGAATATGCAGAAAGTTTTGAGGTGGTACGATGGGTAATGAAATAGTGGTAGGTATTCATCAGCCAAATTTTATGCCGTGGCTTGGGTATTTTTATAAGATATGGCAGTCTGATATATTTATATTTTTAGATGATGTCCAAATTCAAAAAACAGGTGCAAGTTATACAAATAGAGTAAGTATAAATAATAATGGGAAAAGTCAGTATATTACAATGCCTATAAAAAGAGAAAAAGATAAACTTCAAATAAATCAAGTAGAATATGTAAATGAAAAATGGAAAAAGAAAATAATAGGAACTTTACAAGCAGGTTATGGAAAAGCTTCTTTTTTTAAAAAAAATAAAGATTTAATATTTGATTTAATAAATTATAAAGCAGATAATATAGCAGAATATAATATGCATTTTATTAAAAATATTTCAAATAAATTAAGTTTTAACGTTAAATTTGTAAAAAGTTCGGATTTTAATATAACTACTACTTCAACACAAAGACTTATAGATTTAATAAAGAAAGTAAATGGAAATATTTATTTATCAGGTAGTGGAGGAGATAATTATCAAGATAAAAAAATGTATGAAGAAAATAGTATTAAACTTATTTATAATAAAATGCCAAATTTTACATACAAACAATATAAAACTAAAGAATTTATTCCAGGGTTATCAATTATAGATGCTATTTTTAATATTGGCTTTGAAAACTTGAAAGAACAATTATTTAATAAAAAGGATATATAAATGTATTTTAATCAGCCAACAGAGTTTATTATGAAATTATTAAAAGATATAAGTTCATTATCCGAATATGAAAAACATGTCATTTTACCAGATATTCATTATAAACCACAGATGGAGGCACCTTCAAGTATAGCAATTGCAACAGGAGACTATATCATTCCATCTTTAGCATCAGCGGCAATTAATGATGGTATGTCTATTATAAAATTACCTTTTAAAAAAGATGAAATAAATGATGAAATTATTAAAGATTTTTTTACTCAACTAAATATTCATGCAGCTAAAAATAAATTTGATATGAATAAATATAGTTTAACAGAAGAAGAATTATTAGATGTTTGTTTAAACGGAGCAAAAGCTGTTATAGAAAAATTTAATTTAGAAAAAGATATATTAAATAGTTTAGAACTAAATGGAGTAATGAATGAAGGCCTAAATAAAGATGATATAATCAGATTAGTTCCTAAAATGTTATTAAAATCAAAATTTAGTAGAGCCGAATTTGGATTAAATTTTAGAGGGAATCATTTTTTAGAATTACAATATATAGACAAAATTAAAGATAAAAATTATTTCCATAATAATATTCGGATAGAGCAAAATGATTTAACTGTAATGACTCATTTAGGACCGGGTCCTTTTACAGGTAATTTAATGAGACTTTATACAAATAGAGAAAAAATTCCATTCTTACATAAATATCTATATTTCTTTGCTAAGTTATATTTTCATTTTTTAGAATCAAAAAGAGATGAATTAAATATGCATCAGATTATTAAATATTTCTTTAAGCCTGATAAATATCAAGCATATAATATAAATTCTAAATTGGGACAAGATTTTTATAAACTTATTCAAATAGGGACTAACTATGGATATGCTTATCAATTAGGAACATTTACAGCAGTTAGAGATGCTATAGAATATATTCAAGAAAAATATAATTTGTCAAAAGGTGATGTTAAATTAATTTGGAATGTATCTCATAACTCTATATATAAAGAATTTATTAACGGTAAAGAGCAATTTGTTACTAGACACAATGCCGTAAAAATATATACTAATAAGCCTACTATTTTAGCTGGTTCTTATGATGTTCCATCTTGTATAGGAATTAGTTGTCCAAATGGTAATAATAATTTAATGGATACTCATGATCATGGAATAGGCTCTATTATATCAAGATTAAAGAAAGAAGAAAAAATTAATTTTACAAAAGAGATGTCTAAAAGATATTTCTTTAAAAGGGGAACAAGAATTATAGAAAAAATTAAAAGTTCTAATATTTCTGATTATGAATTAATTGAATTTATTAGTGAATATTTTGAGAAAGAAAATATATTTAGACCTTGGTTTTATGTCAAACCTATAGCTACTTTAAAAAATTAAGGATTATATATTGAAACAGATTAGGTATAAAGACATAATAAATAAATGCCATTCTTCTAAAAAAGATACATATAAATGGTATTATTACCATAGACTTTTATCTTTACCTTTGACTAAAATGTTTTATTATTTGAATGTAAAACCTGATACAATTTCTATTTCTATGATTATCTTGTCTATAGTTGGTTTCTTTTTAATGATTTTTGAAAATAATATTTTATTTGGAATAGGTTATTTTTTTATGTTTTTAGCTTTTTTATTTGATAAAATAGATGGAGATTTGGCTCGTTTGTATGGAGTTGCAAATATAAAAGGAGCTGTTTACGATTTTATTTATCATAGGTTTAGTTTATTTTTATTTTATTTAGGAATTGGTATTCATTTTTCATATGAAAATCAATATATTATTATATTAGCTGCTTTAAATGGATTTATAGCAAATTATATAGAAGAAATGCAACTTTTGCCTTATAGAGTATTTTCACATAAATATTTACTAAAAGGTGAAAAATTACCAGATTTAAATCAAAAAATATCATTAATGGAAAATAAATTTTTTAAAATTTTAAAATTATTTAGAACACAGTTATTATTGTTTTATTATTTTTTAATTGCGTTTGTAATATATTATTTACTGAATTTTAGTATAACTACATTTATGTTTATAGCTTTTATAGGCTTGTTTATTTATAGCATATATCAAATATATTTTATGATGAAATATCAATTTGATAATGAAATATATAATTTAAAAAAAGAAGTAGGAAAAAAATAATGTGTGGAATAGTAGGATTCATAAATAAGGAAAAACAATTAGATATTTTGAATGATATGTTGAAAATCCAATCATATCGTGGTCCTGATGATACAGGAATGTTTTTTGATGGAAATAGTGGAGTTCATTTAGGACATAATAGACTTTCAATTTTAGATTTAACTAATGCAGGTCATCAACCGATGATAAGTAATTGTGGAAATTATGTAATTGTTTTTAATGGAGAAATATACAATTTTAAGGATATAAAGAAAGAATTAATTACTAAGTATAATTTTGAATCTCATAGTGATACAGAAGTTATTTTATATAGCTATATTGAATGGGGGATAGAAAAAGCACTTGAAAAATTTAGAGGAATGTTTGCTTTTTGTATTTATGATAAAATCAAAAATAAATTAATCTTAGTAAGAGATAGAGCAGGTGTTAAACCACTTTATTATTATTATAAAGATAATGAGTTTTTGTTCGCTTCTGAAATTAAGTCTTTTCATAAATATCTAAATTTTAAAAAAGAATTAAATAAAGCAGTTTTACCATATTTTTTTCAATTTGGTTATATTCCTGAACCATATTCTATTTTTAAAAATACATTTAAATTTCCAGCTGGACATTATATGGAGTTTGATTTAAAAAACTTTGAGTTTAGAATTAAAAAATATTGGGATGTAGAAGATTTTTATAAAATGGAAAAATTTGATAAAACTGAAGATGAAATTTTAGAAGAATTAGAAGTTATTTTAGAAGATTCTATCAATTTAAGAATGATTGCAGATGTACCGGTAGGAGTATTTTTAAGTGGAGGATATGATAGCAGCTTTGTTTCTGCAGTGCTTAGTAAAAATCATAAAATAAATACTTTTACAATAGGTTTTAATGATAAAAAATATAATGAAGCAGAACATGCAAAAGAAATTGCTAAACATTTAGGGACAAACCATATAGAGTATTATATGTCCGAAAAAGATATGATAAATTTAGTTAAAGATTTATCATTTTATTATGATGAACCTTTTGGGGATAGTTCTGCTCTTCCTACTATGATAGTTTCAAAATTAGCTAAGCAATATGTTAAAGTCGCTTTAAGTGCTGATGGTGGAGATGAAATTTTTTGTGGTTATAGTAAATATATGTTTTTAAATAAATTTTATAATTTATTTTCAAATAAAATTAAAAAAATTTTTTTAATTTTAGGTGTTAATATTCTAAATCAACATATAGTTGGTACTATAAATAATTTTTTACCATCTTTAAAAAGACAAACAAATATTGAAAATAAGTTTTTAAAATTTAAAAGAGCAGTTAATAGTAAATCTTTAGAAGAATTATTTATAAATGCTAGTAATTATATGAGTGCTAAAGAAATAAGGGATTTATTAAAAATAAAAGCTAAAAACGATATTTATAAAAATTTTTTTATAGATTATAAAGATTTTTTAGAATATATGATGATTATAGATTATAAAACATTTTTAAAAGATGATGTTTTAGTTAAAGTTGATAGAGCAACTATGAGTGTAAGTTTAGAAGGCAGAGAACCTCTTTTAGATCATAAAATAATAGAATATATGGCTAGAGTTCCAAGTAATTTGAAATGTAAGAATAACCAAAATAAGTATTTGCTTAGAAAAATTTTATATAAGTATATTCCTTCTAAATTAATAGACAAGCCAAAGTCTGGATTTCAAATTCCTTTAGAGAAGTGGTTAAGAAATGAATTAAAAGATTTAGTTAATTATTATTTAAATCCTTCAAAATTAGATAAAGAAATTTTTAATATAGAAGAGATAGAAAAAATTAAAAAAGATTTTTTTAATGGTAAAAATTATGAATATATTATATGGTTTATTTTAGTATTTCAAATGTGGAAGGAGAAATGGTTTGATTAAATTAATTTTTTTAGGTACTGAAGATGTAAGTGCAAGGATAGAAATTTCTAAATTTTTTCAAGATATTGGATATGAAATTGAAATTATAGGAACAGAAAAAGAGGATAAATTTCTTAAAAATAATATTAAATATCGAAAATACAATTTAAATAGAGAACTAAATATTATCGATGATATAAAAACTATTTTTGAATTAAGAAAACTTTTAAAATCTTTTCCTAATAATACTATTATACATGCTTTTGATACAAAGCCAACAATGTATTTGCCTATTGCTTCGATAGGATTAAAGAATATAAAAGTAGTTAGAACAATTACAGGAATGGGAAGAATCTTTAGTGAAGATAATATAAAAAATAAAATTTTAAGAAGTATTTATAATATTATCCAAAAAACTATTTCTAAAAATATAGATTTTACGATTTTTCAAAATGAAGATGATTATAACTATTTTATAAAAAATAAACTCATTTCTCCTGAAAAAGGAGAGATAGTAAAAAGCAGTGGATTAAATATAGAGAAGTTTGAATTGTTGTGTCGCGAAGAAGTTCAAAAAAAAGATAAAACAACTTTTATTTTAATTAGTAGAATAGTAAAAGAAAAAGGGATTTTATATTATCTTGAAGCAGCAAAAATTTGTTATGAGAAGGGATATGATTATAATTTTTTATTAGTAGGGCAGTTAGATACTGATGGTTCGATAACAAAAGAAATTTTAGATAGTTATTCAAAATATGTAAATTATTTGGGTAGAAGAGAAGATGTTCCCAAATTATTAAAACAATCAGATGTTTTTGTACTGCCTACGTATTATAGAGAAGGAGTTCCTAGAGTATTGTTAGAGGCTTCTGCTTGTGGAAAAGCTATTATTACTACAAATATGCCTGGATGTAAAGATGTAGTAATCGATGAATATAATGGGAAATTAGTTAATATAAAAGATAGTAAAGATCTAAGTGATAAAATGATTTATTTAGGAGAAAATAAAGATAAAATAGAAAAATTTGGACAAAATGCAAAAAAAAAGGTAAAAGAATTTGATATTAGAAAAGTTGTATCAAAGTATAATATAATTTATCGAAGAGTATTAAAGGACTAACATGTGGAAAGTTCAATTGTTTAAACTAAATTATGATGAAAGAGAAAGCCAAGCAGTAAAAGATGTAGTAGATAGTGGTTGGATTACAATGGGAGAA
>Ga0256837_1001606_pt1 | contig 15336 bp, 11 predicted proteins | sample 4562384metaG_FD_185976 | JGI IMG/M metagenome (GOLD analysis project Ga0256837, IMG submission 185976) | Hydrothermal vent microbial communities from Guaymas Basin, Mexico - 4561-384 | ecosystem: Environmental > Aquatic > Marine > Hydrothermal vents | place: Mexico: Guaymas Basin | collected... | reverse complement strand
TGCCATCTGTCCTAGTGCTTCACGGAAGTGTCTTGGTGCATCACTCTCAACGCGACCACGAACTCCGTTAAAACCTTCATCTAAAAGAACTCTTAAACTCCAACCAGCACAGTAACCAGTTAAACAATCTAAATCATGTATGTGGTAATCTCCATCTCTGTGAGCATGACCTTCTTCTTTAGTATAAACCTTATCTAGCCAGTAGTTTGCTATAACTTTTCCCGCAGTATTGTTTACAAGTCCTGCGTTTGAGTAACCTGTATTTGAGTTTGCTTTTATGCGCCAGTCGCTTTTGTTGATGTACTCTTCAACTGTTTGAGTTGAGTTTATGAAAGTTGTATCTTCATCAAGAAGGTCTATTCTTTGCATTTTATGAGTATGACGGTATATCATAAAAGATCGCATAACATCGAAGTAACGAGCTTTGTAAAGAGTTGTTTCAATCATATCTTGTATATCTTCAACCGCTACAACACGTTTATTTTTCAATGAATCAATTACATTGAAAAATACAGAACTATCATAAGTTACATGCTCACTTTTAAATGCTTTTTTTATAGCATCTTCGATTTTAAATGATAAAAACTCTTTATGTGTACCATCTCTTTTTAAAATTGTCTCTATCATTTAAAACCCCTGAAATTATTTGAGAGAAGTTTATAAGAGATGTGTTTAAAAATCTATGAGAAAAAGTGTCATTTTTGTGTCACTAATAGCTCTGTTAATTGCTATAAGGTATAATTTTGCATGAAGAAAAAAATAGAAAATATTTTAACAATTTGGCATGAGCACTTTAGTGATGAAGAAAATCAATACTCAGAGTTTGAACACTCAGATATTGAGTATTTTGTAGGATGTTTGTTATACAATCATTTGAACTTTGAGTACGCACTTGATACTATGAAAACAATTGATCTGTCTTATGACTTTATAGAAAACTGCTCTAGTGAATATGATGATATTTTAAAAACTATAAAAACTGTAGATATTAATGATGAAAAACAAAAAATAGAGTTTTTAATAACATATATTAAAGATGCAAAAGAAAAATACTCAGTTGATGAACTGTATCTTATAAATAGATTATCTTATCATATAGATGGTATCGCTCAAAGATATGAAAATGGTGAAAAAGCTAAATCAGTCGACTTTGTTGCACCTCCTAAAAAGTCAAGTAATCCATTAGATAGAATATGAAAAAGTATCTTATAACTTCACGGGAGTTTTATACAGATACGCCAGCAATTTTTCGTAGTATATTACATGAACAATTTATAAAATATAGACCTGATTACGCACTTTACAGAGATAAATCAAATCCAAACTATGATATTCAAGCTACTCATTTTGTAGAAGTATGTTCACAATTTGGCAATGTAAAAAGCTTTATCCACCAAAAGCCAGAGTTAGCTAAAGAGTTAAATGCTTCCGGAGTTCATCTAAGTTCAAAGCAGTTTGCTGAGATACAAAAGGCTAAAGATTTAGGTCTTGAGGTTATTATAAGTACACATACACAAGAAGAGGTTTTAAAAGCTCGAAGTTTAGGTGCAGATGCAGTTACTTATAGCCCAATATTTGCAAGTCCTGGTAAGGGTAAGGCAAAGGGGATAGATAACTTAAAGGAGCTTTTAAGTAAAACTGATATAAAAGTTTTTGCTCTTGGTGGGATAGTTACACAAGAGGAGATAAAAAAGATTGAAGAGACTTCATCTTATGGTTTTGCTTCTATAAGGTACTTTTACTAAAGAGTTTGACCAGCTAAAAATCCGCTAGAAAAACTCCATTGTAAGTTATACCCACCACATGGTCCATCTATATTCATAACTTCACCACAAAAGTACAAGCCTTTTACCAATCTACTTTGCATAGTTTTTGGGTCTATTTCAGAGAGTTTAATCCCACCACGAGTTATCATCGCCATTTTAAATCCATCATGTCCAGTTATAGTAAGTGGTGTCCAAGTTAAAAGTTTTAGAAGCTTCTCTTTACTTTTACCATTTATTTTTGAGTATTTTTCATACTCGCTTATACCTGCTAGTTTTAAAATCTCATCTGCAAGGGCTTTAGGGAGTAGGGTGTAAATAGAGTTTTCTTTTAGATACTGATCTATCTCTTCTTGATTTTTACCTTTTGTAAGATTCATAAGTATAGGTACTTTACCATATTTTGTTATAAGAGGGGTTATCTCTCTTGCAAAGTCAAGTACAACAGGTCCACGAATCCCACTTTTTGTAAAGATCAAATCACCATGAGCTACAAGTTTTTTTTGTTTTTTCATATCCACTCGCATCTCAACTTTTGCTATGGTATCAGCTCTACAATTTTGTACCCAAGTCTCTTTTGTACGAAGTGGCATCATAGCTGGGCTTAACTCAGTTGTAGTATGACCAAGATCTTTTACCATTTCGTAGCCATCCCCTTCAGCCCCAAGTACAGGATAACCCAAACCACCAGTTGCAACTATAATACTTGTAGCTTTAAATGTTTCTGTTGTTGTTTTAACACCTCTGACTTCACTGTTTTCATATAAAATCTCTTCAACTTTTTGTGAAGTTAAAATCTCTACACCCAATCTCTCTAACTCTTTGTTAAATGCGGAGATAATAGTAGCAGAGGAGTGTGATGTTGGAAAAACTCTAAAGCCATCAGGTGCATGAGTATCAACACCGATAGATTTTAAAAATGTAACAAGGTCTTTGTGGTTAAAAGCTTTAAGTGTATCTTGCATAAAGCGACCATCACGACCAAACTTTAGCATAAAATCTTCATCACTTAAAGTATTTGTTAGATTACATTTACCACCACCAGTAGCTTTAAGTTTTGCACCAACTGATGAGAGTTTTTCTAATAGTAAGGCTTTTTTATTTTCCCTTGCTGAAGTTATGGCAGCCATCATTCCAGCTGCTCCAGCACCTATAATGATAACATCTATATCTTTTTCCAAATATTTTCCTACTACAAATATATTTTAATATTATAAATTAAAAATGTATGATATTATAAGTTTAATGAAAGATTTATTTAAATTTATAATAGTTTATATAATTATTGTTAGTGCTGTGATTTTTTCTTATCTAAATGTGTATCAGGAGAAGAAACAGAAATTACTTTTTACAAAGAATGAGTTGCATGGTATTACATATTTAAATGATATATATCACTTAAGTATAAATACAGCTTTGTACCAAGGTGCTTTGATTTTTGAAGATGATAAAAATGTAGTAAGATTTTCAAAACAAAAAATGCAACAATATATACAGTTGGTAAAGAAGTATCAAAAGAGCTTCAAAAAGTTCAAAAATGATGAGTTTAATGCAAAAATGGATAAATTACAATCATTAAATGTTAGCAATCAGTCTGATTTTTATGATTTTTTAGATTATATTAATCATGAAAACTATAGAATCGGAGATGTTTCTAAACTCTTGTTTGAAGAGGATAGAAAGGCACACTTCTTATCCAGTCTTATTACTCATTATATGCCTGAATATTTGATAAGTATTTTAAATTCTTATAATGTTGTTGAAGAATTAGTTCGAAAAAATCATATAAGTAATGAAAAAAAAGATGTTTTTACAGAGCAAAGTAAGCTTATATATCTTAGTTCACAAGAGATAAAAGGTATAGTAGATTTATTAAAGGAGTATGATGATACTTATGAGTTATCTTTACTTATAGATGAGGTATTATCTGAACTAAAGAAGCTACCTAATAATCTAGCTCTTATTATGGAAAGAGAAAAACTTTCTACTCAGTACATCAATGTTTCTCATAAGATTTTAAACTTATCTTATACATTAAATAATTTAAATATACAAATATTAAAAGATTTATTAAAAAAACGACAAATAATGTTAGAAAATTTAATATATCAATATAATGTTATAACTATTTTTATTTTATTACTAATTACTATTATTATGTATCTCTTTTATCGTTCAAATAATGAAAATATTTTAAACCTTAAGCAGCTAAAGATAGAAAAAGAGAAATCTATAAAGGCATTGGAGTTTAAAAGTCAGTTTTTATCAAACATGTCACATGAAATTCGTACACCACTCAATAGTATAATTAGTTTAATTAATTTAACAATTAAAACAAAGCTAGATGAAAAACAGATATATATGTTGTCTAAAGCTAATTCAGCATCGGTAATTTTACTTGGGGTAATAAACGATATTTTAGATATGTCAAAAATAGAATCTGAAAAAATGAGTGTAGAAAAAGAACCATTTAATCTAAAAGAGTGTGTAGATAATATTTATGATATGCTACTTATTAAAGCTCAAGAAAATGGAATATCATTAGATATTGAGTATAAAAGTGTTTCAAACTTTTATTTAATTGGAAGCACATTAAGGATATCTCAAATACTTACAAATCTTTTAAGTAATGCTATAAAATTTACACATCATGGTGGCGTAAGCCTTATTGTTGAAAAATTAGATTCTAATATATATAGATTTGAAATAAAAGATACAGGAATTGGTTTAAAAGAGGAGCAAATTACTACACTTTTTGATGAGTTTACTCAAGCAGATATGGGTACTAGTCGTAAATACGGTGGTACTGGTTTAGGTTTATCTATTAGTAAAAAATTAACAGAGCTTATGGGTGGAAGAATTTGGGTAAAAAGTGTATATGGGAAAGGTAGTTCGTTTTTCTTTGAAGTACCATTAGATAATGATTTAGATCATAAAGAAGATGAATCATTACGCGAGACTAATTTAGAAGATATTATCTCATCCATAAATTCTAAAAAAGATATAAAAATACTTGTAGCAGAAGATAACAAAATGAATCAAATGGTTTTAGAGATGTTACTTGAGGATAGTAATATAGAACTTGATTTTGCGAATGATGGAAAAATAGCTTTGGATAAGTTTAAAAATTCTACTTATAATATGATACTAATGGATATTCAAATGCCAAATATGAATGGTTATGAAGCTACTAGGGCTATAAGAGATATAGATGAAAATGTAAAAATTATTGGACTAAGTGCAAATGCCATGCAAGAGGATATAGACAAAGCTAAGCAATCAGGTATGGATGATTACTTAACTAAGCCAATTGATTTAGCTAAACTTTATGTGTCTTTAAGTAAGTATTTATAAAGTAATTTAGGTAAAATACATAGACCAATAAAGAAAGATAAGCTTGTATCTGTTATAAATAAGTCTTGCTTTTAAATTTATAACTAAATGAAATATTAATTATGTTAGTATTAAACGCTTATATTATTAAGGGGATGTGTGTATGGCAAAAAGTAATATATTAATTGTGGATGATGTATTAGATAATATTCAAGTGGCGATGAGTATATTAAAAGAGGATAATTATGAATTTTCTTTTGCTCAAAATGGTATAGAAGCTCTTAGTGTATTATCTGAAAATAGTTTTGATCTTGTTTTACTTGATATAATGATGCCAGGAATGGACGGCTATGAGGTTTGTACAAGAATGAAAAATGATCCATTATTAATGGATATACCTATTGTCTTTTTAACTGCAAAAGTAGATATTGATTCTATTGCACAAGCCTTTGATGTTGGTGGTATTGATTATGTTACAAAACCATTTCATCCAGACGAGCTATTGATTCGCGTGCGTACACACATAAACTACTATAAATCAAAACAAGTATTAAAAGAGCATAACTTATCTTTACAAGTAAAAATGGACTTAGAACATAAAAGAATCTTGAGTGAGCTTGAAGAGAATCAAAAAGAGATGATTTTTATATTGACTGAACTTGTTGAATCAGTATCAGATGAAACAGGAAAACATATAAGAAGGGTATCTGAATACTCAAGGCTTTTAGCGCATTATCATAAATCTATATCTGAAGATGATGCAAATGTAATTTACCATGCGAGTCCTATGCATGACATAGGTAAAATAGCTATTCCTGAACATATTTTGCATAAAAAAGGCTCTTTGACAGAAGAAGAATTCGGTATTATGAAAACTCATGCTAGTAAAGCCCATGAGTATCTAGGTTCAGCAAAAAGAAAAATCATGAAAGCTGCAGATGTAATAGCCCATCAACATCATGAAAAATGGAATGGAACAGGTTATCCACAAGGTCTTAAAGGTGAAAATATACATATATATGGTCGTATAGTTGCTTTAGCTGATGTTTTTGATGCATTAACACATAAACGAGTATACAAAGATGCTTGGAGTGTTGAGGATGCCGTAAAGTATATAGTAGAGCATAAAGGGATACAGTTTGATCCTTATTTGGTCGAAATATTTGAGACAAATATTGATGAATTTATTTCAATCTCTAAATTTTAAAGTTTTTTTTCTTTTAGTATATATACTTGGATTTAACTTATTTGCAACCGATACTGTTGATTTTACCTTAAAAGAGCGTCAATGGATAGACAATAATCCAACTATTACTTTTGGAGCTGATCATAATTGGCCGCCTTATGAGTTTAAAAATAAAAATAATAAACATACCGGAATAGCAGCTGATTATCTCAAATTAATATCTAAAAAAAGTGGGCTTAAGTTCAATGTAGTGTCTGGAATTTGGTCAAATATTTTACAAGATATGAAAGATAAGAAGTTAGATGGTCTTAGTTGTGCTGTAAAAACTGAAGATAGAGAGAAGTATCTAAATTTTACACAGCCTTATTTAAGCATGCCGTTGGCTATAGTTATAGAAGATAATACTAAAGATATAAAAAATATAAATGATTTAGCAAATAGAGTTGTATCTGTCAATAAAGGTTCTTATCTACATGAATGGCTAGTTAAAAATCATCCAGAAATCAATCTTTATCTGACAAGTTCAAATATGGAATCCTTAAAGATGCTATCTTTTAATAAGGTTGATGCATATATTGGAAATATTGCGGTAGCTACATATATAATCAAAAATAAGTTCTTATCAAACCTAAAAATAGTAAATAGTGTAGATGGTATTGATACAAAAGTTTCAATAGCCATTGATAAAGACAAAACAACCTTATTATCAATTATAAACAAAACATTAAAAGCTATTAGTACGCAAGAGAAAGATAAAATCACAAACAAGTGGTATGAAAAATCGAAAATAAAACATACTAATAATGTCTTTTTAACAAAACAAGAGAAGGACTGGATACAAAATAATGTTGTAAAAGTAGGTGGTGGTCCAGATTGGGCACCATTTGATTTTATGACAAAAGATGGACACTATACGGGTATATCAAATGATTATTTAAAGCTAATATCTAAAAAAACAGGACTTAAATATAAAGTAATAGTTGATAAGTGGAAGAATAATCTTATAAAAATTGAAAGTAAAGATATCGATTTACTTCATGCTGTTTACTATACAAAAGATAGAACAAAGTATATGGATTTTGCTAAAGCTTATCTTGATATGTTGGATTATTTTTTTATTCGTGATGATTTAGATATAAAAACGATGAAAGATTTAGATAACAAGCGTTTAGCAATTCCAAAAGGTTATGCGCATATAGAGGTAATTAAAAAAGAGTTTCCAAATATAAAAATAATTTTAGTAGATACTTTCTCAGATGCTATAGATGCAGTAGTAGAAAAAAAAGCAGATATTCTTTTTGATACTTATGCAGCACTTAGGTATGTCTTAACTAAAAATGGAATATCTAATATAGTTCCATTCAAGTCTTATCGAGGAAAAAATATGATTAGACTTCATATGGCCACTTCAAAAGACAACAAAATCTTACTCTCCATTATAAATAAAGGTCTCTCCTCTATAACGGTTGAAGAGGTTGAACGTATACATGATAAATGGCTTGGAAATTATGATAAAGATAAAAAAGAGGATATTAATTTAAGCTCTGATGAGAAGCTTTGGTTGCAAAATCATAAAAAAATTACTTATAGTGAAGTTGATTGGAAACCTTTATCTATAATAGAAAATAACTCTATGAGTGGTTTACTTGGAGATTATACGAAGTTAATAGAAAAAAAGCTTGGAATAAAATTTGAATTTGTAAAATCTAAAAATTGGATAGATGTTCTGAAGAAATTTAGTCAAGGTATGATAGATATTACTCCAGGTGGTATTGATGATGAGTACCAAAAAGAATTAGGTTTGCTAAGTGATGAGTTTGCATCTTTTCCATATGTATTGGTAACTAAAAATGAAACAGCATTTATTGATAATATAGATGAATTAGAACATACTGATAAAGTTATATCAGTTCCAAGGTACTGGACTAGTTATAATTATTTAATATCACAAAAGCCAAATATAAAAATAATAGCTACAGATACCATATCTGAAGCTTTGACTTTAGTTGAAGAGGGTAAGGCATATGCTTTTTTAGGACATATGGCTGTTTCTATGCACCATGTTGGTCTTTATCATCCAAATACACTACATATTGCAGGTAAAACAGATTTTAGTTTTAAACATAGATTTTTAGTAAATAAAGAGTATAAAACTTTAGTTGGTATTATAAATAAAGCCATAAAGAGTATTAGCGTTGATGAACATTTAAAGATTAAAAAGCGTTGGATGAATGTTGAAGTAAAAGAAGCCATGGACCTGTCTTTTTTATGGAAGTATGTAGTTTTATTTTTAATAGTATTAGTTCTTTTTATATATTGGAATAGAAAATTAGCAAAAGAGATAACAGAAAGAAAAGCTATACAACAAGATCTTAAAAATGAGAAAGAAAACTTAGAGATATTATCAAAAAAATTACAAAAAGCAAAAGAAGATGCAGACTCGGCCAATAAATCAAAGTCTGAGTTTTTAGCAAATATGTCTCATGAGATTCGTACACCAATGAATGCTATTGTAGGTTTTACAGAGCTTTTAAGTGATGAATTAAGTGAACCAAAACTAAAGTCTTATGTAAAAACTATACAAAATGCTAGTAATACTCTACTGACACTTATTAATGATATTTTGGATTTATCAAAGATAGAATCAGGAAAATTACAAATAAATAAAACTCCAACTAATATATACAACCTTGTTGATGAAGTTAGTTCTATATTTATGATGAATATAAAAAATAAAGGTTTAGAGTTTTTAATAGATCTTGATGAAAATATACCAGAAGCTATTTTGATTGATGAGGTAAGGTTACGACAAGTACTTTTTAATCTTTTGGGAAATGCTGTAAAGTTTACAGATGTTGGATATATAAAATTAAGTATAAAATTTTTCAAATCAAAGGAGTATCAATCAAAATTTGACTTGGAAATAATTATAGAAGATACTGGAGTTGGAATTCCAAATAATCAATTAAATAAAATATTTGAAGCATTTGAGCAAAAAGATGGTCAGGATACAAAGAAATATGGTGGTACTGGACTTGGCTTATCTATATCAAAGCGTTTATGTGAAGCGATGGATGGTAAGATAGAGGTTAAAAGTAAAAAGAATAAAGGTGCTGTATTTATTGTAAATTTATATAATGTGCATACATCAAGTATGGGAATAGAAAAAAAACATGACACAAAAGTAAGTAAAAATATTAAATTTAAAAAATCAAAAATATTAGTTGTAGATGATATAAAAGATAATCAAGAATTGATTATTAGAAATTTTGAAAATACAGATATAGATATCGTAACTGCAAATAATGGAGTTGAAGCGATAGAAAAATTTAATGATGAAAAACCTGATTTAATTTTGATGGATATCAGAATGCCTATTATGGATGGATATGAAGCTACTTCAAAGATTAAAAAAATATCAAATATCCCAATCATTGCACTTAGTGCATCCTCTATAAAAGACAATATTTTTAATGCATATCTTAAAAAACCAGTTCAAAAAGATGAATTATTTAAAGAGTTGAGTAAATTTATAGACCATGAAATTATTAAAAATGATGAATCTATTGAAGATACTATCGTTTTAAGTAAAAAAGCTGTATTGAATATGGGTACTATTCTATCACTTTTAGAAAATAGTGTATTACCACTTTATGATAAAGCTATAAAAAGTAATAACATTTCAGATATAAAAATGATGAATATAAAATTACAAGAGATAGCTGATGAATATGATCTAGAGCTATTAAGTAATTACACAAAAGAACTTTTTGAAGCTATTGAAGTATTTGATATATCTAAGATGCAGAGGATATTAAAGAACTATGACAATCTTATAAAGAAATTATCATAGTAGTTACTAATTAGTTTAAATTAGGTTTTGGAGTTTTATCAGTTGAATTAGGTAAAGATACTTTACCAAGGTGAGGTTTACTACCCTCAAGTGCACCAAAGAAAACTTCTATATCTTTAGCTTCAGTATCTGTTATTTTAACGCCAAGTTGGATTCTACCCATCTCTTGTATTGCTTCTTTTAAAGTTTTTACAGCTCCATTATGAAAATAAGGTGCTGTTTGAGTGATATTTCTTAGAGTCGGTACTTTTACTAAAGAGTTAGAATCTCCATGAAAGTCTCCTATATCTGCATATTTATATTTTGCAACTACACCAAATGCCATCATTTGACCACCAAGTGCTACACCATTATGACAAGTTGCACAACCTTTATCTATAAAAGTTTTAAGACCTTTTTTCTCTTGTTTACTAAGTGCTTTATCACAAGAAGTTAAGAACTTATCAAATCTTGAAGGAGTTACAAGTGTACGTTCAAAAGTTGCAATAGTATCAGTAATTTTTGTGAAATTGATTTTTACATCCTGACCATAAGCCTTTTTAAAACTTTTTACATATTCTGGTATTGAGTTCACAACATCTTTTACGTGTTTTTTAGTAGCTGCCATCTCTGGAGCTGCTTGAATAGGTCCTTGTGCTTGTTTTTCTAAGTCTGGATCTCTACCATCCCAAAATTGAGAAGATGCGAACACAGCATTAAATACTGTTGGAGAATTTAAGTGATGAGGATTAACTCTCCACTTATGTCCAACAGCAGCTTCGATATTATCAGTTCCACCAGCCATTAAATTATGACAGCTATTACAGCTAATAAAACCACTCTTTGAAAGTCTGGGATCAAAGAAAAGTTGTTTTCCAAGTTGTACTTTTGCGTATGTAATTGGATTTTTTGGATTGTCAATAAGTTTATAAAGCTCTGTTTTTGATTCTGGTATAGCTTGTAAGCCTGCATTTTGAGCATCTTGTTTTAATGATGCTGCCATTATTGTTGATGTAATTAATAATGAACTAAGTAGTGCTGTTTTCATATTCTTTCCTAAGGGATAATTTTTTTCTTTTAGAATTATAGTGAGTTAATTCTTAAAGGATAATTATTTTCTTTTGTAAACTATTATGCTTTATTATAAATTATCATATACTTGCTATAATTGCACTATGAATTTCGAATATTTAATAAAAGAACACAATTTAAAAGTTACACCACAACGATTATCAATACTTACAAATATGTATAATCATGGTCATATTGATATAGATAATCTTTATATAGAAGTGAAAAAACAATTTTCTAGTATATCTCTTGCAACTTTATATAAGAATATAAATTTAATGATTAAAAACTCACTTATAAAAGAGGTAAAAGTTCCTGCTCTTAAATCTAAATATGAGATTATTAAAGAAACACATGCCCATATTTTATGTACTAAATGTAATGAGTTTGAAGATATTGAATTTAAATGTGAATCACTATTTTCTGATGTAGAACGCGATACATCATATAAGATAAATGATAGTGATTTTATATTTTCAGGGCTTTGTCGAAAGTGTCAATAAAAAAAACTCTTTTTGGTGTTAGAGAAAAATGTTACTTATGTTATAGACCAAAAAGTTCTTGTATGTGTGGTGAAATAACCTCTTTTGATACTAATACTAAGTTTGTTATATTGATGCACCCTAAAGAGTTTAAAAAGACTAAAAATACTACTGGTCGTCTTACTCATCTGAGTCTAAAAAATTCAGAACTTTTTATTGATGTTAATTTCACAAACCATAAAAGAATAAATGAAATTATAGATACTTATGATTCATTTGTTTTATATCCATCTCAAAATGCTATAAACTTAAGTAATGAAAAACCAAATTTATCTAAAAAAATGGCAGTTTTTATTATTGACTCTACTTGGGCTTGTTCAAAAGCTATACTTAGAAACTCTAAGAACTTACAAAACTTAAACTATATTAGTTTTACCAATACAAAACTTTCTCAATACAAGATAAAAGAGCAACCTGCGGACTATTGTCTATCTACTATTGAATCTACTTTATGTGTTTTAGAATTGCTTAACAAGCATAATATAGAGAAAATAGAGGAAAATAGTTTAAATAATTTTTTAAATCCATTTATAAAAATGGTAGATTATCAAATAAAATGTATAAATAAAACAAATAAAGATACAGCAAGGTTTAGAAAAAAAATTTAAATTTATCTTATGCTATTTTTGATATAATCTGATTATACTAAGTATAAGGAAAATCAATGAAATTAAATAAATTACTTATTAGCTCTTTTTCTGCTGTTGCGCTTAGCGCGTCACTTTTTGCAGGTGCTCATGGTACACACTGGGGATATGTAGGACACGATAGTGCTGCAAATTGGGGTGATTTATCTCCAGCATATGGTACATGTAAAAAAGGTAAAAATCAATCTCCTATAAATATTGTAACGTCTAAAGTTAAGCATAGTGGGCTTGATGATGAAATAATTTTTAAATATGTTACTCCTGCTGTAGAAGTAGTAAATAATGGACATACTGTTCAGTTAAATGTTGAAAATGGTAGTAGCATAAAAGTAGATGGTGAAGTTTTTTTGCTAAAACAATTTCACTTTCATACACCAAGTGAAAATCAGATTAATGGAAAAAACTTTCCTTTAGAAGTTCATTTTGTTCATGTATCAAAGAAAAATCATTTAGCTGTTGTATCTGTAATGTTTGAAGAGGGTGTCGATAATCCAGTTCTTAGAGATATTTGGGATAAAATGCCTCATAGAGCAGGAAAAAAAGGAGTTATTTATCTAGATAAAGATGAGATTAATTCTCTTTTACCTAAAAATAAGTCACATTATAAATTTACAGGTTCATTAACAACACCACCATGTTCTGAAAATGTAAAATGGATGGTTATGAAAAACTATTCAACAATTTCAGGCCCTGAAACAAGAGAATTTTTACATACTATGCATCACGAAAACAATAGACCAGTTCAAGAGATTAACGGAAGAGTTATCTCTGACTAAATAATATCATCGACTTTATCAAAGTTAACGATAAAGTCTGATAGTGAAGCTTCTTCATCTTTTGATTCAATATTCTCACGAGCTGCTATAAAACACTCTAGATTATCGAGAAATAACTCGACAAGATTTGGATCAAAATGTTTACTACTCTCTTTTTCAAATAGTTCATAAATATCTTTTAAAGACCAAGCTTTTTTATATACTCTATCTGAACCAAGTGCATCAAATACATCAGCTATAGCTGTAATACGACCATATATATGTATATCTTCACCTTTAATACCATGAGGATAACCTGATCCATCCCATTTCTCATGATGCTCATAACATATGATACTTGCAGCTTTAAGAATAGGTTTATCAGAGTGCTTTAACATTCTATAACCAATTTCAGGATGTTTTTTCATAATAGCATATTCTTCTGGAGTGTAGTTGCTTGGTTTGTTGAGTATTGCATCTGGTATTCCAATTTTACCGATATCGTGCATTGGTGATGCTGATTTTACTAAGATAGATTCTTCTAAAGATAATCCAGCTAAACGAGCAAGTATTAAAGAATATTCTGCTACACGCATAACATGGTATCCAGTCTCATTAGAACGCTCTTCTCCAACAATACTTAGTGTTAAAATAACTTCTCGTTGAGTAGCCTCTATCTCGTCGTTTAGCATTTGTATCTCTTTAGTCGCCTCTTTAACTCTTTGTTCAATTTTATGAGCACTTTCCCTTTCTGAAAATATAAGGTTTTTACTTGCTGATATGTTATGGTTAATAATTCTAGCTATTTGAGATATTTCATCATCTATATCTGTGTTCATATAGATAATATCTTCTCTTTTTTTAGTAAGTACTTCAAAAAATGAAGTTACACCTTTTTCTAAATTTTTAAGTTGTTTAATAATATCTATCTCTACTTGTTTATTTATAAAAAATATTACTCCAGCAATAAACAAGATAAAAATAGTCATTGATATACGTACATTGAAAATAAAATTATTAAGATTATCGTATTTATTTTTTGATATTTCTAATATCATAGAGTCAATTTGTGATAGTTCTTCATTTATTTCATTATTGTTTAGTGTAATTGCTAAAATAAAATATAATCCCTCTTTGTAGTCTTTTATAATTTCTTTTTCAAAAGAATCAGCTATAAACTTATAACCTTTTACCGTCTCCTCCATATCATCTATTACTTTTACTATTTTTTTATTATCTTGCAAGTAATGATCATTTTTTAAGTTTTTTATATTTAGTAAAATATCTTGATATATATCTTCTATATCATAGTATGCTTTTATATTTAGTGAGTGCTCAATAGTGAGGTAATTTAGATTTTTTAAATCTTTATTTATGTTGTTATAATACCCTCTGATATGCTCTAAGTCATTTATATTTTTAACTAGATTATTATTGATTTTTTCTGAAAGTAATTGAAAAGAGATAACTAACGAAGTTATTAAGAATATAGATATATAAAAAACTAAATTGATTTTATTTTTTAGTTTTAGTTTTTTAACAACCATACCCACTGGTTAATCCTTTATTTATTAAACATAATCGAACCAAGCCTAACCATATTAGAACCACACTCAATGGCTAACTCAAAATCTCCACTCATACCCATAGAACATATTGTAGCTCCATCTAAAGAGTTAAATATATCATAAGTTATCTTAAAACTATTTTTAACTACTTCTGTGTCATCAGAATATGCACCAATACTCATAACACCTCTAAGATTTATGTTTGGACACTCTTTTTGAATCTGTTTATAAACCTCTTTTGCATTCTCTGGCATAAGTCCATGCTTTGAGTCCTCTTTTGCTGAGTTTATCTGTACTAAGCAATTAAGTGTCATATCTTTAGCTTTTAGCTTTTTTTGAAGTTCGACTGCTAAGTCCATAGAGTCAAGAGCATGAAATAGAGTAGGGTTAATATCTAGTAAATTATTGATTTTATTTTTTTGAAGGTTTCCAACAAAATGCCACTCTAGTGGTAACTTTTCAAGTTCATTAGCTTTAGTTTTTAGGTCTTGAACCTTGTTTTCACCATAAGCTCTTTGACCAATATTATAAAGCGCTTCAATCTCTTTAGAAGTTGAGTACTTACTAATAGCCACAATTTTAACTATATGATATTCACTTACTTTAACCCTAGCCGCTTCAACTCTTCTAATTACATCA
>Ga0256837_1001605_pt1 | contig 15337 bp, 27 predicted proteins | sample 4562384metaG_FD_185976 | JGI IMG/M metagenome (GOLD analysis project Ga0256837, IMG submission 185976) | Hydrothermal vent microbial communities from Guaymas Basin, Mexico - 4561-384 | ecosystem: Environmental > Aquatic > Marine > Hydrothermal vents | place: Mexico: Guaymas Basin | collected... | reverse complement strand
TTAAAAGAAAAAGGTGTTAAAATAGATGTAAAGCTATTGATAGATTTCATTAAAAAACCACCTAAAAGTGAAACATTGGAAGTGAAACTAACAAGACTAATACCTTATTACTATAAAGAAAGAATAAGGAGCGAAAAATGAATGAAAAGGAGTATGTCAAAATTATAGAATCAAGAGAACGTTATTACCCTCTTTACAAAATCTTTTTTAATTTTGATATTGAATCTCCTATTTTATATGCAGATGTAATCAAAATTCTTGAAGAAGCAGATGAAAAAACGAAAATTGAATTATATCTAAATTCTTATGGTGGTTACATAGACACAGCTATTCAGATAGCAGATGCAGTAGAAAATTGTAAAGGTGAAACAGAATCAATTATCTACACAGCTTGTTCTGCTGCGTCTATCATTGCATTATCTGCTAAGAAGATTAACCTTAGACCTCTTTGTAAAATGATGATTCATCCAATACAAATTAAACAAGATTTTCTTGATGATACAATAAGGCATGTAAGATATGCTAATGCTTACAATGAATGGGAAAAGAAGGTATTTCAAAAATATTTTAAAGGATTCTTAACGGAAGAAGAAATTTCAAAAGTTGTTGAACAAAGATATGAAATTTGGTTGTTTTATGAGGATATAAAAGAAAGAATAAGGAAAATGAGGAGGGAAATTGTTGAATAAAAATATACTCCTAATAAATGACGATATAAGAAATTATATCAAAACGCTTCCAGATAATTCAATAGATATAATCATTACTGACCCACCATTCAATATTGGATTTGACAAGAAATATGATATTGATAATGATATTTTCTTTGAAATGATACCTGAATTTTATCGTGTTCTGAAAGATAACTCATGGTTTATATTCTGGTGGTCAATTAAGAAAATACCAGAAATATACAGAATTAAAGAATTTATATATAAATGGCAAATGATTTGCGTATTTCATTCAACTTATTCAAAATGTGCTGTTGGTGATAGAACTTTTGCTCCGATTTTTGTTTATTGTAAGGGGAAGAAACCTAAAGTAGTGTTTAGAAGAGCAGATATGGTTCTGGCTGAAGAACTGCCCATTGTGCAATGTAAAATTAGAAGTGGAGATTTTAAACCAACCATAGCATTGTCTCAATTGCTTTTAATGTTTACAAAAGAAAATGATTTAGTGTTTGACCCATTTATGGGATTTGGTTCTATGGGAATGGTTTGTAAACTATTCAACAGAAGATATATCGGAGTTGAAGTGGATAAAACAAGATTCAAAATAGCTCAAAAGTTAATTAATGAATGCAAAATAACCAAACCAATTCCAGAAATGATAGAGGAATTTGAAAATAAAGAAACAAAGAAAAATACATTATTTTAAAAGAGAGGTGAAAAAAATGAAATTTGAAAGAATTCTGGAAATGAAAAGATTTGATAATAGGTTAGTGCTTCAATGTCCTATTTGTGGATATAACGAAATTTTCTATGAAATAAACTTTGAGAAAAAAGAAATAGTTTGTGTTTGTAGTCATTGTAAACTTGAATTTATTTTGAAAGGAAAATGAAAAGATACTTAATCTATCATCTTAGATGGCAAGTTTCAGCTTGGGTAATGCTTCCTTTAATGAATTTTTTAAATTCACAAAACATTCCATTATGGTTAAACCTTATGATTGGGCAATGTTTTGGTGCTTGTGTTTTTTGGTTCATTGATAAATGGATTTTCAAGAAATAAACATTGTTTGACATTTACTTCTTGACTTTTAAGAAAAAAAGGCATATATTCCATCCTTGATGGAAGAAAGAAGGATTCATAAATCCTTTTCTTTGTGGAGAAAGAGGGAGTTAGGGAAATCCAATCCCTAACTCCCTTTTTTTTATTATCAAAACAAAAAAAAAGGAGGTAGAAAAATGAGAAAAAAGATAATAGTTGCAATTACTTGCGGGATTATTGCAACCGGATGTGCTGGAACAAATTCTACGTATAAAGGTGCTGGGGTGGGTGCAGTTGGTGGAGCAAGCATAGGAGCACTTCTGGATAAGAAAGACCCATGGAGAGGAGCAGTAATAGGTGGAGCAATAGGAACTGTAATTGGAGCAAGTTTTGGAAAAATAGTAGATGATGCTACTCAAGAAGCAGCTGAAACTAATAGACAGGTTGTTTACAGGAAAGATAATATGGTTGTTGAAGCTACTCCTATAGCTTCAAATAAGCATACCCATTGTAAGAAAGTAAGAAAGAGGATTTGGAAGAATGGAAGACTTATAAGAGATGAAATTCAGGAAGTTTGTGAAGCTGAAAAAGAGGAAAATATTTATTAAAAAAGAAAAAGGAGGTATATGATGGTTAAAATAGTTTCATGTGAAAAAATAGATAATGGAAACAAGTTTGTGTTCAATTTTAATCCTAAACTTTCTCCTATTGACCTTCTTAATGAAATTGAACTTTTCCTTTACGATTTCTTTGAATTAAATGGATTTGATTATGATATAGAAGAAATTGATGAAGAAGAAATTGTCATTCTGGCATGGAGGTGTTAAATATGCCTCTTATAATGATTAAAGGAGAAGTAAAGAAGAGTAGATGGAAAAAGTGGAAATATTTTCTGTTAGTAAATGATTACAATTCCGGTGAAATTCTCAAGTATTATGAATTTGAAACAGATAAAGAGAGAAAAGAGAAAATAAAGGAAATTGCAAGAAAAATAAAATTTTTTAATTTAGAAAACAAAGGTAAAAGGGGAAGAGAATATAAAAAACTCTTGAAGGATTTTGCTCAGGAATTATAATAAGAGTTAAAGCATCACATAGGGGGTGCCAGATGAAAGAAGTAAGTAAAATTGAGAAAATTTATGATATTTCTCTTTCCTATAAGTATTCTGTGGAGCATCAGGAAGTTGCAAAACAGAATAAAAGGAAAATAGAATTTAGGAAGTATGAACCACCAAGAAAAATCATGTTTTTTCCACCTGAGTATCCCATCAAGTTTGAACCATCCATAGATTTTAAAATTCTAACTAATTCAGCATGGATTTGTCAACCGAAATATGACGGATGGAGAGTTATAATCATTTCAGATAAAGAAGGAATAAAGTTCTATTCACGAAAAGGAAAGAAAATAGATGTAAATTTGCCTATAATTTTACCTGAAGGATGTATGATAGATGGAGAACTGATTTGCGTTGATGGTTCCAGCACAAATTACAAAGTTCACAAAAATTTGAAAAATCCAGATAAGTTGCTTTACATTGCTTTTGATATAATGTATTGGGATTATAGAAATCTTTGCTATCAACCATTGATAGAGAGAATGGAATGCTTAAAGAAAATAGAACAGGATAAAATCAAAGTTATTGAAAATATTCCAAAAGATTATTATATTATTCAAGAGGTCTTTGAGATGGGGTATGAAGGGGTTGTGTTCAAAAATATCTTCAGCAGATATGAAGATAATGGAGCTAATTGGATAAAGCTAAAGGATATGAAAGATTTAGATGAAGCCATAAAATACTTGACAAATGAAGAAAGGAGCATATTTTTATCATAAAAAAATGTAGGAGGTGCCAAGATGGCAAGGAAAGCAGGAAGAAAGGCAGCAAAGAAAGGTGAGTATAGGATCAATAGGTTCCCAATCTGTGAAATTGTGTATTATGGAATAGCGAAGAGGTTAGGGTATTCAGAAGAGGAAGCAAAGGCATTAGGTCATGCCACGGCGATTTTCTATGCGTTGGCAAAGTTTGGGTATTTGAAAAGGGGTAAGAAGGGAGAGAAGGGAGAAGGAAGCAGGAGAAAGGTTCAGCCGACTCTTAAAATAAGATTTCTGGATAGGACGTTCAATGGAATAGAGATTAACGGAAAGAAATATCCGGTGATGGGAGATTCCATAGTAACGGAGAGAGATTTTGATAAGTCATTGAGGAGCAAATTGAATGAAGAGGAGATAAAAGCTATATTGGAATATGCTGTTGAGTATGTGAATAGCTATCCTGAGCAAGCGTTGAGAAGACCATTTGAGATATATAAGCGGGTGAGAGATGAGTGGAGAACTCATGAATTTTGGGAAAAACTGATGAAAGAGAGGGTGAAGAAGGTTGCATAAAAAGAAAGAGATATGTATATATTATAAAAAATGTAGAGGTGGAAGATGAAGATGGTTGTATTTGAGAGAGAAGATTTTGGTGGAGAATGGATAAAAATAAAGGTGAAAGATGATTTGGAATGGGTAAGAGATGGGAATGTAATAAGACAAGTGCTGGTAGCGGATTTTCCAGAGAAGATGGAAAAGGAGTGGAGAAAGAAGGGGTTTAAAGAATTCGGGGTGTTTGTATATGAAGAAATATGGGAGGATGTGGAGAAAAAGGTTTGGGAAGGAGATGAGGTATGGATAAGACGAAATGAAGATGGGAAATTGGAAATAAAAAAAGAATAGATAAAAAAAAAGAGGGGGGAGTGGCGGAACTGGCAGACGCAGGGGACTTAAAATCCCCTGGGCACAATGCCCGTGCGGGTTCGAGTCCCGCTTCCCCCATTTTTAAAACATTGTTTTTCATTTTCCTCTTGACAAATCATCCTTCATGGTATATTTTAATCTCAGAAAGAAAAAAATATAGGAGGTGCCAAAATGAAGAAAATTTATAAAAAGACGGAAGATTTTATTATCATTAAAAACCTTTCCTCTTCCGATATAGTTGTTCAATTTTTTGAACACCCTGAACCTGATGATTTTGACAAGATATGGGATTACATCTATCCTGAAACGGATACTATCTATCTCACTATCTTTTATCCCCTTGATAAGAAGAAGGAGGAGGACATTCCTATAGATGAAGAATATGTCCTCAATTCTATTGATTATTCAACAAAGTGGACTTATAAAGAGGAAGAATATGAAACCGATGGTGTTAGAGAAATAATTTATGAAATAAGACCCTCTGAGGTTGTCCTGAAATCACAGAAGGAGGAAAAGGGGTTGATGGTTAAGGAATTTGAGATAGTTCTGGAGTATGAATATGTGGATGATGATTTTGTCTCTATTGACGACTTGAGAAATCCGTGGTAATATATAAGAAGAAAAAAAGAGGAGGTGCTGGGATGAAGGCATTGGTTATTTTAAACCACCAGCTGACTGAAGAGCAGATTAAGGAGCTAAAGGAAAAGGGATATCAGGAAATTGTGTATCTTCCTGATGAACTGAAAAAGGAGTTTGCCGGTCTCACTCCTGAATCTATCCTTCCCACCTTGAGAGAAATCCATAATTTTATCCTGAGAGAAAATCCTGACGCTATAATAATTCAAGGACACAACACCATTGTAGCCTATCTATGGTATATTTGCTCCACTTGTGGTATAAAAGTTCTTTATGCTTACTCTAAGAGGATAGTTGAAGAACAGAAGAAAGATGATGGAACCGTAGAAAAGAAAGTGATTTTTAAGCATGAAGGTTTCTATGAATATCATCCTCCTATTGTTGTTGAGGGATATCTTAATCTTTCTTTAAATTAAAAAAAAAAATAAGGAGGTGCAAAGATGACTTATTATCTTGATTTACTTCTTAAGAGGAGAAAAGTTCTTGAGGAAATCATTCAGGAAAAACTTTTGAAATTAAAAGATATTCTTCCTTCTATCTATGGCGAAAATTGGGAAGTAAAAATTAATGATATTTTCACTCTTAAAGGAAGTCTTCAGGAAATGGTTGTTCTTGTAAAAGGAAAAGAAGTAGATAGTCTTTCTAAAATGGATATTTATGTTCTTGCAAAATTTGTAGTTGCTTTGGAAGAACTTGAAGAGAAACTTGAAGGAATGGCTAAAGAAATGTATGAAAGCATTTTAGATATGCTTCCTACTGAAGTTTATTTAAAAGTAGCAGAAAAGGAAGAGAGGAAGGGGTATTAATACCCCTTCCTTAAACAAAAAAAAAGGAGGAGGTGAAATTATGATAGAATCCGTGAAGGTAGTTAAGGTTCAGGAACCTAAAGTTTATTTCCATATTAGAGATGATGTTACAGAAGAAGATATCAAAAACATGGTATTTTTTATTCTTGATGCTTCAAATGGAAAAACGAAGATTCAAAATTGTTTCATCTACATTTATTATGAATTTGAAAAGGAAGAAGATTTTAAAGAAATTGATTTATTTGTCCTTGAAATGATAAAGGAAATTGGTGAAGTAATAAGAGAAGAACAGGAAGATATAATAGTTTCATGGGTTCCAACATTTTCAGTTAAAGTGAAAGAAATTGATATGAAGTTGAAAAGAGCATATTATGAAGTTTTCCTTAAATGGGAAATAGCAGGAATTGCTCAAAAGGAGAATTAATGATGAGAAAATGGTTGTTTCTTCTTCTGATAATTTATACTATTATAGGAATAGCTTTATGCTATGGAATTTACAAGAAAAATTGTAAACCAAAAGTTATTATCGAAAAAGTTCCTGTTGAATGCAATAATACACAATCGCTACTTAATGTTGATGTTCTTACAGAATGGGTTTATAATCATTCTTCAAGAATTTCAAGAAAAACTGCAAGAAGGATAGTGGAAATAGTGATAAAAGAAACAAAATATCCTCTTTTGATTCTTTCTCTTATGGAAAGAGAAAGCAATTTCAATCCTCTTGCAATTTCTAAAAGTGGAGCAATAGGACTCGGTCAAATACTTGCAACGCCTAATCAGATTAAATGGTTAAAGGAAAATAAAATTATCTCTGAAAAAAGGGATTTGTTTGATATAGAGACCAACATTAAAGCTACAAATTTTGTTTTTCTTTACAAGTTAAGAAAAGCTAATGGGAATTTAGAAAAAGCACTTTTCTTTTATGTAGGTGGTAAACAAAAGAAATACGTTAGAGATATATTGACTAATCTTGGAGAGATATATATTCTCCTTAAAAATGAGGGTAAATAATTGTCAAGCATTTTGAACAAAAAAGGAGGTTTCAGATGAATGAAAAAATAAAAAATGTTGATGATAGGTATGGATGGTTTGAATTGAATGACAAAAACAACACTCTTATTTCCCTTCCAAAGTTTACAAACGATTTTCTTACCATAGAAAAAACTGACAATGTTCTCAATCTTACCACAGTTTCTGATGGTCTTCTTGCAGTATCAAAGTTTTATTATGATGATAAAAAGAAGCTATCCTATAATTTTGAAGACTTACTCAAAATTGTAAAATTTACAAGTTCTTATATTCCCAAATATGAATTGTATATTGGCTATAAGGATTTGATTTTTCACAAGATTTCAGAAAATTTAGTTTTGAATATTCTGAATATTTATCTTTATACTCACTTCATTAAAACCTTTGATTCAAATTTAATTCTTGTGTTCAGAAATAATGAATCTCTTCATTTGAATCTTGAATCCAGGGAAAAGGTAAAAGAAGTTAGGAATGAGATAAGGAAAATATCTTCTTTTATAAAGAAAATTTGGAATGAGGCGAAAAAAGGAGGTAAGAGATGAAGAAAAATTTAGTTAATGTTCTTAAAAAATCACCAATTAATGATTTTTATCAATTCAGGATTGAAATAAACAAAATAGGTTCTCTTCCTCTTAAAATAATAAGAATCCTTGAAGAATTATGGAATGTTGAAAGGGAAATAAAATCCATGGAAAAAGAAATAGAATATTACAAGGTTCAGATTGAAAAGTTAGGCATAGAGATAGATTTAGCTGAAAAGGAACTTGAAAAGAAAGAAAAGAGAATTTTAAAAGAAATGTTGGAAAAAGATTGTGAAGATTTAGAGATTCAAATTTCAAGGTTTAAGGTTTATTTTAAGATTTTAAAGAAGTATTGGAATGAAGTGGAAGATAAAATTAAGAAAAAGACAGGGAAAACTATAAAAGAGATTTTTAAGAACATTGATTGGTTTGAAGAAGGAAAAGTTTCTTTTATTTTCCAGAAAGCATGTGAAATTGCAGCATCTGAAACTTTTGGAAAAGAAGAATTAGGTTTCTTGCCTCCCACAGATATGCAATCAGTTGTTAAAGATTTAAAAAGATTTTATCCTGAATTTAAAGATATCTTAAGCAAAGAAATCTATAACGAAGAGGAGTAAAAAATGATAGTAAAGTTAATTGGATATACAAATAATCCTCTTTTTGTTTTATATGTAGCTGCAAGAAATTGTTATTCTGACAAACCGATTGATTATTATTACAAAGAATTTAAGGAAAAAGAAGCGGAAAAGCTACTGAGAAAAATTTATATATCAGGTCATCATTCTGTTCTTGAGCATGTTTCTTTTACTTTTTGGGTAGATGGTGTTTCAAGAGTAATGACGCATCAACTTGTTAGGCATAGAATAGCATCATATTCACAAAGAAGTCAAAGATATACAAAAGGAAAAGGATGGATTACTCCTTTAACAATTGATACTAAAATTAGAATAGCTGAAAAATATAAAAAATTTATGGGTAAAATTTTTGACTTTTACAATAAACTTATAGAATTAGGAATACCAGAAGAAGATGCAAGGTTTATCTTACCTCAAGGAAGTTTAACAACAATTGTCTTTACAATGAACTTAAGAAGTCTAATTCACTTCTGTCATGAAAGAATGTGTAATAGAGCACAATGGGAAATAAGAGAGTTAGCCAATAGATGTAAAGAATTGGTTGTTGAAAAACTCCCTATAACAGAAGAATGGCTTGTTCCAAAATGTGAATATTTGGGTTATTGCCCTGAAGAAAAATCTTGTGGAAAAAAGCAGGGAAGAGGAGATTAACTCCTCTTCCCTTTTTTATTCAAATTTCAAAACTTTTGCCAAACCTTCATTTAATAGAATTTCATTTAATGCTTCTTCTTTTTCATTAAATACTATCCCCAAATATCTTCCATATTTTCCTTTTTTATCTTTTATAGTCTTTATATACAGTTCATTAGCACTTTCTAACCATTTTTCCACAAATTCTTTTGCTTTCATACCTTTTTCTTTTTCTTCTTCTGTTACCCTACCATATATTTCAGGTGTATCAATTCCAAATAATCTTATTCTCACTTTATGATATATCCCAAAACCTAAATCAACCATTACATCTATTGTATCGCCATCAACAACCTTTTCTATTTTTATAATTCTGTAAATGAATTTTTGCATATTAGAATTCCTCCTTTTTAATCTTTGTTAAAAAGAGTATTCACCATTCTGGAAGTAAAGTAAAAGCCAACAATAGCTAAAATTATATGCCAGAAATGTTCAAAAAGAACTTCTTTTAAATTCGGATCAGCAGTATTCATAACACCAAAATATGTAACAATCATAGAACCAGCTATAGTCTTTCTCATTTCTCCTTTATCAAGTTTCTTATTGTTAAGAAAGAAAACAAAGAGCATGGTCATAAAGACACCTATTCCAAGATAAGCAGGTTGCATAGTTTTTGAATAAACGAAAAGAGTAATAAGAAAACCTAAAAGCATTAAAAAAGCATCTAAAATAACTGATTTTCTTTTTGTCATTTTTCACCTCTCATATAAAAAAAGGGAGGATGAGGATAACCCCATCCTCCCTTATATTAATCGGTTATTTTCTTTTTAGAAATAGCTACCTTCAAGTGTAGAACCGGAGAAGTCAACTTTGAAGTATCTGTAATAAGCAGCAGTTCCATAGAGGTTATCAACAATGCTATACCTGGTAAGAACACCTATTCTTGGCTGGAATGTTTCAGGGTCAACAACCTTCTGGATCATTAGAGGTATGTAAGGACAGTAAACTATACCTGTATCAAATGCGGAAGCACCCTTATAACCAACGAGACAGTAATCTTCAAAGGCAAAGGTATCTACATATACATTGAACCTACCATCAAGAGTTCCTACTTTTACTACGCCGGAACCCATCTGTATATCACCGGGGACAGCAGAATACATGAAGCCAGGAAGACCTTCAAGAGCAGTTATTACATTAATGGAACCTATAATGAAGTTACCAGCACCTCTTCTTGTGGTAAGAGCAATCATATTAGCTTCTCTTACTATCTTTGTATAAAGAGTTCTGAATTTTTCCTGTTCCCATCTACCATCAGCAACTATTGCACCAGAACCAGCTTTATACTTCCAGGGAGTAGAAATTGTAGCAGACTTAATCATCCTTTCAACAAGTTCCCTGTCTATTTCAGCTACAACTTCATACTCAAGAATGTTAAGAAGTTCTCTTTCAGCATCAAGATTGTGAACTGCCTGGAGGTCCTGGAGCAATTCCATAGTATATTCAGCTTTAAGTCTCCTGGTCTGTGCTTCAATAGCAACCCTTTCAAGAGTCATTTTGACAGAACGAATATCTTTTCCAAGATATTCACCCTGAGCGGTTGTATAAGGACCGGAATACCTGGAGAATATCAAATTATAACCTGCTTCATTGTTCATAACATAGTTGATAGTAATATCATTATTAGCATCAATATCAGGAACTCTTACAGGTCCAACATTTATAGTCTTTCCAGGTTCAAGTTTTACCAATGCCTTATTGCCTTCAGCATACTTAACTTCACCAAGTAGTTCATTAGTTCCACCAGCAGCATAAATCTTCATACCTTCTGCAAATTCAATTCCAAGGTCAGCAACAACAGCAACAGAATCAAATACAGGTCCATTAGTCCTTTCAACATTAGTAACACCCTTGATGTTATCACCAGACTTACCAGCATAAGCATACCTAAGAGCATAAGCATAACCAGTAGGAGCATTCATTGGCTGAACACCAACTACCTCATGAGCAAGTAGTTTGGGGAATATACGCCTTACAGCAGGCACAAGAATAGGAGTAAACTGAGCCATATCTTCAGCACGAGAAGCACTTTCCTGTATATACTTTTCTTCATTTTCAAGAAGTATTGCCAACTGTTCCTTTAGTGTTTCAGGAACAGATGGAACTTCCTGACCCTTAACATCAATTATCTTTTCCCATTTTTCAAGTAGTTTTTCTCTCATAACAATCTCCTCCTTAAAAATACTTTGTTATTTGGGTTAAACCCATTACAATAAGTATTTAAGATATTTGTCTATTCCAGCATCATTATTGCTGTCTTTTATTTCAGGGTCTTTGCTTTCCTCAATTTTTTCTGGTTTTTTCTTTTCAGAAATTTTCATTTCGATCAATTTTTCTACTTTCTTTTCAAATTCATCATTGAATTCAAATCCTTCTATAATTTCTTTTATTTTTTCTTTTTCTGCTTCACTTAGCTCTTCAACTTTACTCAATTTTTCATTTACAATCATCTGTTTCTTCATTTCATTCAATTCCTTTTTAAGTTTTGCATTTTCTTCAACTACTTTATTGTATTCTTCTTTAAGGGAATCTTCTTTTGCATCTTTCTTTATGGATATTCCTTCAAACAGTTCTGCAACTTTCTGAATCATTCTCTTAGATTCTTCAACTATTGTAGAATCAACTATGCCTTCTTTTAGCTCTTCTACTACTTCTTCAGTAACAAGTTTAAGATATTCATCCAACTTATCAATTAATTCCTGTTTAAATTCTTCAAGTTTAGTTTCTAATTCTTCTACTTTCTTTTCATACTCTTCTTTTAGAATTTCTTCTTTTATTTTTACCATTTCAGCAACTTCTGCTTCAAAAATAGTAGCAAGTTCCAATTTAATTTCATCAGTAAAAATTTCTTTGTCTAACTTTTCAAATAGTTTTTCAAGTCTTTCCATTTTATCCCTCTCCTTTCAAATATTTTCACAAATATTTATCAAATTCTTATTAAACTTTGTTGTTTTCTTTGATTTCTTTTAAAATTTTTGTCCAAACTGCAATTGTTGCTTCTCTGATATCCCTTAGAGAATATTTTGATTTAAAATTATCAAGAATATCTTTTATTTCATCAGCAGTTTTTGGTAAAATTATATTCTCTTCTACTAACCATTCCATTTTAGATTCAACAATTCCTTCTACAAAAGCGGATGGAGCAGATGGTTCATCAACTATATCAATTGTTTTCAAAACATAATCTTTTTGAACAACTCCTTCTTTTAATGTTCCATATCCTCTTGTTGAAACACCTATTTTTACACCTTCAGATATTAACTCTTTTGCTATTTTACCCATTGGAGTATCAAGAAGTTTTGCTTTTCCATAGAAAATGTTTTTCTCCTGTTTGATTTCAACAATTAAGTGAGAAACTCTATCCAAATTAATTTCTATTGTATTTGGATGACCAAGTTCACCAACTGCTCTATTTGTTTCAACTCTTTCTTTGATAAATCTCTGCATTGCACTTTCAAGAACAGGTAAAGGATAAATTCTCTTATTACCATTTAATACATCAGCTTCAGCAAAAGGTCCTACTATATAAACATCCTTAGAACCTTGCTGTTTATTTTCAACAATTTCATATTTTAAAACATCAGAATTTACAACTTCAACAAGGAGATTAGAACTCATCGTATCCTCCATTAACTATGTTTATGAGATTTTTTCTGGTATCATAAATTATGTCTTTAACTTTTTCCTTCATTAAAGGATAAAGATATGCTTTTATTTCCTTTTTGAAGTTATAAAAATCTCTTTCTTTAGCATAAGCTAAAGCATTTTCAAGATGTTTTTTATCCATTATAATCCTCCTCAAGTTTTAAAACTTGGTTCCTTTCAAATATTAATCTTGTTGATTTCAACAATAATCTTGGTGAAACTTCCTGTGGTTCCGTGTATTTAAGAAGTTCAACACCAGCAAAGAGAAAAGCAGCAAAAATAAGTTCTGAACAAAACCACCTCTTGTTTTTTGCTAATTTTTTCATTCTAAATGGAAAAGCTAAAAGTCCAATGAAATCATATTTTTTTCCAATCTGTTTTTTCAAAAATTCTTCTATTTTTTGTTTTTGACTATAAGAAACTTCAACGGAAAAAATTGTATATTCTGTCCCTATTGTATGATTTTGAGAAAGTTTACATCTATAAACTCCTCCACCTTTCAAAATAGGTTGATGCCATGCTTCAATTATCTCAGGATTATTTGAAAAAGGATTTTCATCTATAATATAAAAAATATGTGTATAAGGAAAACCAAATTGCCAGTATCTTATTAGTTTACTTCCCAAGGAAATTCCTTTTGATGCTCCTATAAAAACTTTCATCTAATTGCTCCTATGTCTGCTATCTTCCAGATATACAAATGCGTGTAATCTTTATAGATTTTGAGGTTTCTTGTGTTATATATTTGAAATTCAATTTTATCTCTGTTGTCATCCTGTTTTACATGAATGAAAAAGACAGAAAAAGCGGCAGAAGCATATTGAAACGATTTAATTAGTCTTTTTTCTTCACCATTTATTTTAATTCTAAAATTTGTGCTATACAATTCTTTTGAAGCTGAAACTTGTATGTAAATCCCATAAATTCCAGGATGACTGGGTCTCCATTTTCCATCCTCCATTTCATTAAGATTATCAAATTCTATTTTTTTAAAAGGAAGTGAAACCCAGTTTCTGTAAACTGAAATATCTTTGTCTGTATGAGCTATTACAAGACTAAAATTTGTTCCATATTCACCTAAACCAATAGTTACATCTCCTGTTCCCTCATCAGCACCGGTATAGGTCATTGTTAAAGGTGGAGTAACCCTTAATGAAGTAATAACAGAATGACCCGGTGTAGTAGTATCCAAATCTTCCTTCTTTATTGTCCCATCTTTTATGTATTTTCCTGTAATTTCTGTCCTGCTCATTTTTAACCCTCATTTGATGTAGATTCTTCCCATTTAACTGATACTATTAATTCTTCTGTATTACAGGAATCAGAAAAGAGATAATCCAAAAGTCTTTGCTGAATCCCAAGCAATTTAGCAGCCATTTGAGAATATGCATTTGCTTTGGCTATTATTCTTTGAACTAATTCATCCTTTGAAATGCCTCTTGTTCCTGCTAATGTGTCTATAAATGGAGTAAAAGCATTTGGGTCTTTTTGGTATTCTTTAGCTTCCATAACCTGAATCCAGAATGTTTCTACTTCTTCTTCAGAAATATCTTCAAGCAATCTTGCAAGTCTTTTTGCACATTCTTCTTTTATTTCCTGTGCTTTCCATTCTTTCAAAGCTAAAAGATAAACACTATCTAATTGTTCTTGAGTAGGTAAAGTTATACCTTCAGGAAACTTTACTATTCTCTCATTTCCATCTTCATCAACTTCTATTTCAACTTCATCTAAATTTAAATCTGGATAAAGCAATTTAAGTTGATAAGATAAAACTGGTATGAAAATACCATTTATTATCATTCTCTAAACTCCTTTATGACTTTTTAAAATATGTTACCCTTATCTTATCTCCTGTTTGAGGTGCAAATGTAAATGTTATAATTCTTCCGGAAATAGTATAATCATTTGTTTCACCTTCATCCATAAGAATACCATTTACAAATACCATGACTGTTCCTTCAACAGGTTCATTTTGCAATTCAAAAACAGTATTCTGTCCGTCCACATCACCAATAGGAACTTCTCTTACAACATAATTTTCAGCTTTAAGAACATTAGGAGGAAGTGTTACCTTTCCTGTTATATCTATCTCAGCATCACCATGAACGGTTACAGCAGAAAGAACACCATTTTCATTAGCTACAAGTATCTGAGCAGGTGAAGCAGTTTCAAGTTTTGAATAAGCTATTTTTCCATCTTCAATTGTTATTTTGTCTGATACGATTGAAAAGATATTTTCATCAACAGATACATGTAAACCATTTATATCTTTTATAAGTCCATTACCAGCTACATTATCATCAATCTTTGCTATTGTTATTGCACCATCAGCAATGTGTCTTGTATCTATACCACCATCTTTTACTTTTACTACATCAGAAGCAACTTCAATAGTTTGATTATCAGGATTAACAGCAAGAACATTTTCAGAAGTAATTGTTATACCAGGTCCAGCTATTTCAGGATTTAGTTTTATTCCTGTTATAGCATAATCATCAATATGCTTTGTTTTTACTCCTTTTTCATTTATAGTAAGACCATTTTCATCAACTTTAAGAGCATCGTCAGCAAGTTTTATATTGACAGCATCTTCTGTGCAATATATTCCTAAACCTTCACCAACAGCTATGTAGTTTCCATCTTTCCAAAGACCTAAACCTGCTGTAACCTGACCAAGTCCAGTAAACTGTGTCCATTCAATCGGGTCCTGACCAACAACAGAAGGTTTAGGAGAAATTAAAACAAATCCTGCACCTTTATATTTTTCACCATCTTCTACAAATACAAATATACCAGGGTCTATATCATCAGGTTCATCAAAATCAGGTGCTCTTACCCAATCAGTTTCTTTAGCAATATAAATTCCATTTTCAGCTTTATTTTCCTGGTCTTTTACAAGAACCCTATCTCCTTCCTGAAGTATTACACC
>Ga0256837_1001604_pt1 | contig 15351 bp, 31 predicted proteins | sample 4562384metaG_FD_185976 | JGI IMG/M metagenome (GOLD analysis project Ga0256837, IMG submission 185976) | Hydrothermal vent microbial communities from Guaymas Basin, Mexico - 4561-384 | ecosystem: Environmental > Aquatic > Marine > Hydrothermal vents | place: Mexico: Guaymas Basin | collected... | reverse complement strand
TATCACAAAATATACAATATAATCTATACTCTATATTTGAAGGGTCCATCAAACAAGCTTGAGAATATAAAAATATAGCTCTATGATACTGTTTAGTTATAAAGTATGCATGTGCTTCATCTAATATATAATCAATTTTAGTCATTTAATAATTCATCCTCCATACCTGGTAATACATTTATTACACCAATATTAGGATGAATAAACTCTTTTAAAGTTTTTTCAACAATAAATTTTAAGGTACTTCCACTAGCTGCACAACCATTACATGCTCCTTGAAGTTGAACATAAACTTTACCATTTTTTATTCTCATAAGTTCGATTGCTCCACCATCTTGAGCCATCATGGGACCTATTTTTGTCTTTATTAGTTCTGATACTGGTTCTTGTAAATCTTCATCTGAAAATGGCATATTATTCATTTTGTAATCCTTGTATAGTTTTTATAAGGGAATTATATAAAAATAGTTCTTAAATACAACTATTACAAATTATTTGATAAAAATTGAATTATTAAATAAACTCATTATTTCCTTATTAAAAGGAAACAATACTTTGTAAAATATAACAAAAAGCCTATATAACTTGACTTTTTAATATAAAAAAGCTATAATCCGCGTCCATACATTGGTTAGAATAGTTAAATTTAATAAAATGAAGACTATTTCTAATGAGTTCTTTAAAGGAAAAAAAATGGAAAAAATTAGATTAAAGTTAAAAGCTTACGATCATAGAGTACTTGATCGTTCTGTTGCTTCAATAATTGAAGCTGTTAAAAGAACAGGTGCTGAACTAATTGGGCCAATTCCAATGCCTACAAAAATTAGAAGATACACTGTTTTAAAGTCACCACATGTTAACAAAGATGCAAGAGAGCAATTTGAGATTAGAGTTCATTCAAGAATGATAGACATCGTTTCTGCAACACCAGATACAGTTGATTCACTTATGAAACTTGATCTTGCTCCTGAAGTTGATGTTGAAGTTAGATCAATGGGTCAAGAGTAAAAGGAGTATATAGATGGAATTTATAGTTGAAAAAATCGGTATGAGCCGAACTGTTACTGTTCCTAGCATACCTGTTACACTTGTGAGAGTTGTTGATACTAAGGTATGTGAAGTAAATGATGGTAAAGCTATCGTTGCTTATAGTGATGGTAAAAAATTTAACAAAGCAATTGAAGGGCAACAAAAAAAATATAGTTTAAGCAAAGAATTTAACAGATTTGCTACTATTAATGTTGCAAATACTGAAGCTGGAGATATTGATACAGCTGCTTTAGAAGCTGGTAAAATTATCAAATCTACTTTTAAATCAAAAGGTAGAGGATTTGCTGGTGTTGTTAAAAGACATGGGTTTGCAGGTGGTAGAGCATCTCACGGACATAGAATGGGTAGAAGAACTGGTTCTATTGGTATGTGTGAATGGCCAGGACGAGTTATGCCAGGACAAAAAATGCCAGGACATTATGGTAATGTAAATATTACTCATAAAAATGAGATTGTATCTTTTGATGCATCTACAGGGATATTAGTTCTTAAAGGTTCAGTTGCTGGTGCAAATGGAAATTTAGGTAAAGTAAGGATGGCATAATGGGTAAATTAGTAGTATTAAATGAAAAATTTGAAAATGCTGGTGAATTAGCATTAGGTGAAAAATTTGAAGGTATAAACTCTCATAATTTACACTTATATGTAAAATCTTACTTAGCAGGACTTAGAGCAAATACAGCAAGAGTAAAAAATAGATCTGAAGTAAGCGGTGGTGGTAAAAAACCTAAAGCTCAAAAAGGTAGCGGTGGTGCTAGATGGGGTTCTAAAAGATCTCCTTTGTTTGTAGGTGGTGGACAAATTTTTGGACCAACAAAAAGAAACTATAACCAAAAAATAAATAAAAAACAAAAAGTATTAGCTTTAAGATATGCTATTAATGCACAAGCAGAAAAAAATGCTATTTTTGTAGTAGATTCAGTAAAAGTTGAATCTGGTAAAACTAAAGATGCAACTGCTATTTTAGGTAAATTAAACCAAAGAGATACACTAGTTGTAGTTGAAAATTTTGATGAAAAAACTTATTTAGCTTTTAGAAACATCAAAAATTGTTATGTGATTGAAAAATCAGAATTAAATGCTTATTTAGTAGCTGCTTACCATTCAATTTTAATTGAAAAAGCAGTAATAGATAGCTTATTATAAGAGGTATAAAAATGGCAGATATTACTGATATCAAATCGATTGTTTATACAGAAAAAACTATTGAGCTACAAGAAGATGGTGTAATTGTTGTACAAACAAGTACAAGAATGACTAAAAATAGTTTAAAAGAAGTATTTAAAGAGTATTTTGGAGTGACTCCAACAAAAGTTAACTCTTTAAGACAAAGTGGTAAAGTTAAAAGATTTAGAGGAAAAATTGGTTCAAGACCAGATTTCAAAAAATTCTATGTTACATTACCTGAAGGCGCTGAAATAGCGAATTTATCGGCATAAGGGAGTAGAGATGGCAATTAAGAAATTTAGACCAATTACACCTGCTAGAAGATTTATGTCTACTATGGAATCTTCTGATATTACTTCAAAACCAACAGTTAGAAGCTTACTTACAAGAGTAAAAGCAACAGCTGGTAGAAATAATAACGGACGAATTACATCTAGACATAGAGAAGCAGGAGCAAAAAAACTATACAGAATTATAGATTTTAAAAGAAATAAATTAAATGTTCCAGGTACTATTACAACTGTAGAATATGACCCATACAGAAACTGTAGAATCTGTTTAGTAAACTATGCTGATGGTGAAAAAAGATATATTTTACAACCTTCAGGTTTAAAAATTGGTGATGTTATAGCAGCAGCAGAGTCTGGGCTTGATATTTTACCAGGAAATGCTATGAAATTAGCAAATATACCTGTTGGTACTATGGTTCATAATATTGAATTAAAACCAGGACATGGTGGTCAAATTGCACGATCAGCTGGTGGATATGCTCAAGTTATGGGTAGAGAAGGAAAATATATTATTCTTAGACTTCCAAGTGGAGAGATGAGAAAAATATTAAGTACTTGTATGGCTACAGTTGGTATTGTAGGAAATGAAGATTTCTCAAATATGGTTGTTGGTAAAGCTGGTCGTCAAAGACACTTAGGTAAAAGACCACAAACTAGAGGATCTGCTATGAACCCTATTGATCACCCACACGGTGGTGGTGAAGGTAAAACTAACTCAGGAAGACATCCAGTAACTCCTTGGGGTATGCCAACTAAAGGTTATAAAACTAGAAAGAAAAAAGCTAGTGATAAATTAATCATTTCAAGAAGAAAGAAGTAAGGGTATAAGATGGCAAGAAGTATAAAAAAAGGTCCATTTATTGATGCTCATTTAGCTAAAAAAGTAAAAAAAGCTATTGAAAGTGGAGATAAAAAGCCAATCAAAACTTGGTCAAGAAGAAGTATGATTTTACCAGATATGATAGGTCTTACATTTACTGTGCACAATGGAAGAAACTTTGTACCAGTTATGATAACTGAAAATCATATTGGATATAAATTAGGTGAATTTGCACCAACTAGAACTTTTAAAGGTCATAAAGGTTCAGTACAAAGAAAGGTAGGTTAATAGAAGATGGGTAAAGCTACATTAAAGTTTATTAGAGTTTCTCCTATTAAATCAAGATTAATAGCTCGTGAAGTTCAAGGTATGAATGCAGAAGTTGCAATTGCTTCTTTAGAATTTACACCAAACAAAGCAGCTAAAATCATTGCAAAAGTTATAGCTTCAGCTGTAGCAAACTCTGGACTTGAGCCAGAAGAAGCAGTTGTTACAAGTTGTAGAGTTGATCGTGGACCAGTTCTTAAAAGATTTACTCCAAGAGCAAGAGGAAGTGCTTCTCCAAAACATAGACCAACTGCTCATATTTATGTTGAAGTTAATGCAATCGAAGGAGACAAGTAATGGGTCAAAAAGTAAATCCAATTGGACTAAGATTAGGTATCAATAGAAACTGGGAAAGTAGATGGTTTCCAAATATTTCAAGAATGCCTGCTAATGTTGCTGAAGATAATAAAATAAGAAAGTTTGTAAAAAAAGAACTTTATTATGCAGGAATTGCACAAACAATTATTGAAAGAACTACTAAAAAAGTAAGAGTTACAATAGTTGCAGCAAGACCTGGTATTATTATAGGTAAAAAAGGTGCTGATGTTGAAAAACTAAAAGATAGTCTTAAAAAACTTGTTGGAAAAGATATTGCTGTTAACATCAAAGAGGAAAGAAAACCATTTATTTCTGCTGTTTTAGCTGCTGAGAATATTGCTCAACAACTAGAAAGAAGAGTTGCATTCAGAAGAGCTATGAAAAGAGTTATGCAAAATGCAATTAAAGGTGGAGCAAAAGGTATTAAAGTATCAGTTTCAGGAAGACTAGGTGGTGCTGAGATGGCTAGAACTGAGTGGTATTTAGAAGGTAGAGTTCCTTTACATACACTAAGAGCTAGAATAGATTATGGTTTTGCTGAAGGGCATACAACTTATGGTTGTATTGGTATTAAAGTTTGGATATTCAAAGGTGAGGTTCTTGCAAAAGGTATTCCTGTTGAAAAATCTGATGATAAAAAATCAAAAAGACCAAGTAGAAGAAGAGGTAAATAATTATGTTAATGCCTAAAAGAACTAAATATAGAAAAGTGATGAAAGGTAGAAATAGAGGTAAGTCTTTTAATGCAAATACTCTATCTTACGGAACTATCGGTATAAAAGCACTAGAACATGGTAGAATTGATGGTAGACAAATAGAAGCTGCCAGAATTGCTATGACTAGAAAAGTAAATAGAACTGGTAAAATTTGGATTATGGTATTTCCAGCTAAACCTCTTACTGCTAAACCTCTAGAAACTAGAATGGGTAAAGGTAAAGGTAGTATTGATAAATATGTTATGAATATCAAACCAGGTAGAATTTGTTTTGAAATGGCAGGTGTTAGTGAAACATTAGCACGAGAAGCTTTTGCATTAGCACAAGCTAAACTTCCTTTTAAAACTAAGATTGTAACAGTAGAGGGTGAAAATGAATTATTCTGATATTAGTGGAAAAAGTTTAACTGAGTTAAACGATTTATTAAAAGAGAAGAAGGTGCTACTTTTTGAACTTAAAGTTAAGTTGAAAACTATGCAATTAACAAATACAAGTGAATTAAGAGCTGCTAAAAAAGAGATAGCTAGAATTCAAACTGCAATTACAGCAGCTAAATAAGGATTAAGATTATGAGTACACATAAAAGAGAGATCCAAGGTGTTGTGGTAAAAAAAGCGGGAGAAAAAACTGCATCTGTATTAGTTACTAGAAAAGTTTTACATCCTAAATATCACAAAACTGTAAAGAGATTTAAAAAATACTTAATACATGATGAAAAAGGTGAACTAAATATTGGTGATACAGTAGTTGCTATTGAGTGTAGACCATTATCTAAAAGAAAATCTTTTAGATTAAAAAGTATAGTTTCAACAGGAGTTAATTAATGATACAAAGTTTTTCAAGATTAAATGTTGCAGATAACACTGGGGCAAAAGAGATCATGTGTATCAAAGTTCTAGGTGGAAGCCATAGAAGATATGCAACTGTTGGTGATGTTATTGTAGCTTCAGTAAAAAAAGCTCTTCCAACTGGAAAAGTTAAAAAAGGGCAAGTTGTTAAAGCTGTAATTGTAAGAACTCATAAAGAAGTTCAACGAGATAATGGTAGTTTAATTAGATTTGATGATAATGCTGCTGTTATCCTTGATGCAAAAAAAGAACCAATTGGGACAAGAATTTTTGGACCAGTTGCAAGAGAAGTTAGATATTCAGGTTTTATGAAGATTGTTTCTCTAGCTCCGGAGGTATTATAATGGCTATTAAATATAAAATAAAAAAAGGTGATACTGTTAAAATTATTGCTGGTGATGATAAAGGTAAAACAGGAGAGGTTTTATCTGTTATGACAAAAGCTGGTAAAGTAATAGTAAAAGATTGTAAAATTGCTAAAAAAACTATTAAACCATCAGAAGAGAATAAAGATGGTGGATTTATAAATAAAGAGATGCCAATAGATATCTCAAATGTAGCAAAAGTAGAGGAGTAGAATATGGCAAGATTATTTGATAAATATAAAAATGAGATTGTTCCTGTTTTACAATCTGAGTTTAAACAAAATGTTATGCTAACTGCTAAAGTTGAAAAAATATCTATCTCTGTAGGTGCTGGTTTTGCTATGAAAGATAGTAAGTTAATGCAAAATATTAATGATACTATCTCGTTAATTGCTGGTCAAAAAGCAGTTACAATTAGATCTAAAAAATCTATTGCTGGATTTAAAGTAAGAGAAGATGTTCCTGTTGGAGTAAAAGTTACTTTAAGAGGGGATAGAATGTACGAATTTTTAGACAAACTTTGTTCTATTGCACTTCCTAGGGTAAAAGATTTTAGAGGTCTTGATAGAAATGGTTTTGATGGTAATGGTAACTTTAACTTTGGTTTAGATGAGCAACTTATGTTCCCTGAAGTTAAGTTTGATGATATTATTCAAACTCACGGTATGAATATATCTATTGCTACTTCAGCTTCAAATGATGCAGAAGCATATAAATTATTAGAATTAATGGGTGTACCATTTACTAAAGGGAGAGAATAATGGCAAAGACGTCAATGATTGCAAAACAACAAAGAAAACCAAAATTCTCAACTAGAGCATATACAAGATGTTCAATTTGTGGAAGACCAAAGTCAGTTTATAGAGATTTTGGAATTTGTAGAATTTGTTTAAGAAAAATGGCTAACGAAGGTTTACTACCTGGTGTTAGAAAAGCTAGCTGGTAGAAAGGAACAAAGCCCATGATGAATGATTTAATCGCAGACGCTTTAACTAGAATTAGAAATGCAAGTATGAGAAAACTAGAAGTTACTACTCTTATACATTCTAAAACTGTAGAAGCTGTTTGTAATGTTTTAAAAGAAAAAGAATATATTGAAGATTGCAAAGTAGTTGATACTGATCCTAAGAAAAAAACTATCTCTGTAACTTTGAAATATGATGATAATGATAATAGTGTAATAAATGAAATAAAAAGACTTTCAAAATCTGGAAGAAGAGTTTATGGAAACGCTTCAGAAATTAAAAGTTTTAAAAATGGATACGGAACAATTATAGTAAGTACTAACAAAGGTGTTATAGCAAATGATGAAGCTTATAAACTAAATGTTGGTGGTGAACTACTTTGTTCTGTATGGTAGGAGTTATTAATGTCAAGAATTGGTAAGAAACCTATTACAATCCCAAAAGGGATGGAAGCAACACAAGCAAATGGAATTGTTACAGTTAAAAAAGGTAATAAATCAATAGATGTAGATACTCATAACAGAGTAGGGATCTCTATAGAAGATAATGTAATTAGTTTTGCATTGATCGGTGAAACATCTCAAGATAAAGCATTTTGGGGAACATATAGAGCATTAACTGCAAATGCTATTGAAGGTCTTGATAAAGGTTTTTCAAAATCTTTAGAGATTAACGGTGTTGGTTATAGAGCAGCTGTTAAAGGAAATATTTTAGAGCTACAACTTGGATTTTCACATCCAATTAATTTTGAAATCTCAAAAGATATTGAGATAAGTGTTGAAAAAAATATTATCAACATCAAAGGTAGTAGCAAACAAGAAGTAGGTCAAGTTGCAGCTAAGATTAGAGGTTTTAGACCACCAGAACCATACAAAGGTAAAGGTGTTAAATATACTGACGAGCATATCGTTAGAAAAGCTGGTAAAACTGCTAAGTAGTAAAGGTATAAAAATATGAGTAGAGCAAAAGATTTAGCAAAGAAAAATGCTTTAAGATCAAGAAGAAAAGCAAGAGTAAGAGGTAAAATAAGCGGTAGTGCTGAAATGCCAAGATTAAGTGTTTTCAAATCTAACAAATATTTTTATGCACAAGCTATTGATGATGTAAATGGTAGTACATTGGCATCTGCTAGTAGTAAAGCATTAAAACTATCTGTTAATAAAGAAAATGTGGTTAAAGTAGCTGCTGTTATGGCAGAAAACTTAAAAGCAAAAAATATTGAATCTGTTGTATATGACAGAAATGGTTACTTGTATCATGGTGTAGTAAAAGCTTTTGCTGATGCACTAAGAGACAACGGAATCAAATTATAAGGGGCAATGATGGCAATCAATAGAGATGATTTCGAAGAAGCTATCGTTAAGATAGGAAGAGTAACAAAAGTTGCAAAAGGTGGTAGAAGATTTAGATTTACTGCTTTAGTTGTTGTTGGAGACAAAAACGGAACTGTAGGATTTGGAACTGGAAAAGCAAAAGAGGTTCCAGATGCTATTAAAAAAGCACTTGATGATGCTTTTAAATCTTTAGTAAAAATAAACTTAAATGGTTCTACAATTAACCATGATATTGAGTATAAATATAATGCAAGTAAAATTTTACTAAAACCAGCTTCTGAAGGTACAGGACTAATTGCTGGTGGAGCTGCTAGACCAGTTCTAGAGCTTGCAGGTATTACAGATATTATTGCTAAGTCATTAGGATCTAATAATCCTAATAACCTTGTTCAAGCTACTGTTGAAGCATTAGCAAAGATTAAAGGATAAGATATGTCAATATTACAAGATTTAAGTCCAGCTGCTGGAAGTACAAAAAATAGAAAAAGAGTAGGTCGTGGTCAAGGTTCAGGAATGGGTAAGACTGCAACTAGAGGAAATAAGGGTCAAAAAAGTAGATCTGGATATAAGATAAAAAGACATTTTGAAGGTGGTCAAATGCCACTTCAAAAAAGAGTTCCAAAAATTGGATTTTTCTCAAGAGTAAAAAAAGCATATTCTATCAATGTTGATAAAGTAACTAAAGTAGCTAACCTTGAAGAGATCACAGTGGAGTCTATTAGATCTGTTTATAAATTATCTAAAGATGTAACTAAAGTTAAATTAGTAGGAAAAATAGCAAAAGATTTATCATCTAAAATCAAAGATGAAAATGTAACAACAACTGGTAATTAATTACCATGAATAAAGATTTAACAAATAAAATTTTAATTACATTAGGTTTTATTTTTATCTACAGGTTATTGGCATATGTGCCAGTGCCTGGAGTTGACTTAACAGTTATCAAAGAGTTCTTCGACTCAAATTCAAATAATGCACTTGGTATGGCAAATATGTTTAGTGGAAAAGCAATATCAAGACTTAGTATTATATCACTTGGGATTATGCCTTATATTACAGCTTCTATTGTTATGGAACTACTTGCTGCTACTTTTCCAGCTTTAGGAAAAATGAAAAAAGAGCGAGATGGTATGCAAAAATATATGCAAATTATCAGATATGCTACAATAGTAATTACTCTTATTCAAGCAGTTGGAGTATCTATGGGTCTTCATGCATTAACAGGAAAAGCTGGTCAAAGTGCAATTATGATTGATATGGATACATTTATAGCAGTTTCTGCTATATCTATGTTAGCTGGTACTATGATGCTTATGTGGATAGGTGAGCAAATAACTCAAAGAGGTATAGGAAATGGTATTTCCCTTATAATTTTTGCAGGTATTGTCTCTGGAATTCCTAGTGCTATTAGTGGAACAATAGATTTAGTAAATAGTGGTCAGATGAATTTTTTATCGGTAATTGCTATTTTAGTAGTTATTTTAGCAACTGTTGGTGTAATAATTTATGTTGAGTTAGGTGAGCGAAGAGTACCTGTTTCATATAGTAGAAAAGTGATGATGCAAAATCAAAATAAAAGAATAATGAACTATATTCCAATTAAAGTAAATTTAAGTGGAGTAATACCTGTTATTTTTGCAAGTGCAATTTTGATGTTTCCAGCTACTATTTTACAAGGGACTAATAATAAAACTTTAATGATGATTTCAGATTTTTTAAGTCCTCAAAGTTATACTTTTAATTTAATGACATTTCTTTTTGTAATGTTTTTTGCATATTTTTATGCAAGTATTACATTTAATGCAAAAGATATATCAGAAAATTTAAAGAAACAAGGTGGATTTATACCTGGTGTTAGACCTGGAGCTAGTACAGCTTTATTTTTAAATGAAACAGCTTCACGATTAACTTTATGGGGATCTGTGTATCTTGGTCTTGTTGCAACTTTACCTTGGCTTATTGTAAAAGCTATGGGGGTGCCATTTTTCTTTGGAGGAACTGCAGTTATGATTGTTGTTCAAGTTGCAATTGATACTATGAGAAAGATAGAAGCTCAACAATATACTAATAAATACAATACTTTAAGTGCTGTTGGTTTATAGAAGATGGCAATACCTTTAAGAAAATCAGCAGATATACAAAAACTTCGCATCGCAGGTCAAGCGGTTGCGAAGACTTTAAAATATCTTGAACAAAATGTAAAAGCTGGAATGAGTTTAAAAGATGTAGATGCAATGGGGGAAAAATATTTAAGAGATTTAGGAGCAAGACCTGCTTTTAAAGGACTTTATGGTTTTCCTGCAGCTGTTTGTACATCTTTAAACGAAGTGGTAATTCATGGAATTCCAACAGATACCATTTTAAAAGATGGAGATATATTAGGTATAGATATTGGAAGTGAAATAGATGGATGGTATGGTGATGCTGCTATTACTATGCCAATAGGACAAATCTCAAAAGAGGATGAAGATCTTATAGCTTGTAGTAAAGATGCATTGTATTATGCTATTGATATTATTAAACAAGGTATGAGATTTAAAGAGCTTAGTCTTGCACTAGAAAATTTTATTATAGCTAGAGGATATATTCCGTTGGTAAAATTTTGTGGTCATGGCATAGGTAGATCTCCTCATTGTGATCCTGAAGTTCCTAACTATCTTGATTCTCCAAATCCAAAGCAAGGTCCAAAGATAAAAAATGGTATGATTTTTTGTATTGAACCTATGATATGTCAAAAAGATGAAGAGCCTATAGTTGATGAAAATGATAAATGGTCTGTTAGAAGTGCAGATGGTTTGCGAACTAGTCACTATGAGCATCAAGTTGCTATTGTAAATGGCAAAGCAGAAATTTTAACAACAATAGATTAAAAAGGAAAATTATGGCAAAAGATGATGTTATAGTTGTAGATGGAAAAGTTATTGAAGTTTTACCTAATGCTACATTTAGAGTGCAACTTGATAATGGGCATGTAGTATTATGTCATATCTCAGGTAAGATGAGAATGCATTATATAAAAATACTTTTAAATGATACTGTAAAAGTTGAGATAACTCCATACTCTTTAGATAAGGGTAGAATTACACATAGATATAAATAATATTAAATATTAAATTAAAAATAAGGGATGATAGATCTAATTTGGTCTATTATCCCTTTTTTTTGTATATTTTTATAAAAAATTTGTTATACTAGTGTATATTAAAATTTTAGGTGATAATGTAAAATGAATTTAAAAGAAGAGATACAAAAATTAAAAAAAGAGCTAGATGTTACAATTGTTGCACATTTTTATCAAAAAGATGAAGTTTTTGATATGGGAGATATTGTAGGAGATAGCTTAGAGTTAGCAAAAAAAGCCATGGTAACTACAAGTGAAAATATTATATTTTGTGGTGTAGCTTTTATGGGAGAAAGTGTAAAAGTACTAGCTCCTTCTAAAAGAGTTTTTATGCCAAAAGTTGCTTGTTGTGCTATGGCACAAATGATAGATGTAAACTATTTTGAAGAGAACTTAAAAATATTAAATAATATGAATATATCTTCTGATGATTTATTGCCTATTACATATATAAACTCAAGTGCAGCAGTAAAAGCAGCTGTTGGAAAAATGGGTGGGTATGTATGTACTAGTTCTAATGCTTTTGCTATTATAAAAAAGGGATTAGAAAGTGGTAAAAAAATATTTTTTGTTCCAGATCGTTGTTTGGGGCAAAACTTTGCTAATAAAATAGGATTAAAATCTGCTGTAATTGGCATAGATGATGAAGATAGTATAAAAGAAGCAGATATTATTTGTTATAACGGTTTTTGTTCTGTACATCAGCTTTTTACTGTAGAAGATATAGAATTTTATAAGCAAAAATATCCAGATATTATTGTAGCTGTTCATCCTGAGTGTGATGTAAAAGTAGTTGATAAAGCAGATTTTGTAGGAAGTACATCTCAACTTATACATTATATTACTAAAGAGTTAGATAAAGATCAAAAAGTAGCTGTAGGAACAGAATATAATATGGTAAATCGTCTAAGAGAAAAAAATACTTATGTATTAAGTAGTTCAAAACCACAGTGTCCAACGATGAACGAAACTACATTAGAGGATCTTTATAATACTTTATTATCAATAAAACATAAAAGATATGAAAATGAGATAATAGTAGATGAAAATGTAGTAAAATATGCAAAAATAGCACTAGAGCGAATGTTTGAGATATAAAGGAAATTTAAGTGGCAATAAATATAAGAAAATTTGTAAAAAATGCAATAGTAGAAGATAATGGAAGAGGGGATCTTTTTTTTGATATAGCACCAAAAGGGAGATTTTCTGCAAAAGTTGTAGCTAAAGATAATGGTATTTTAGCTGGTGTAAAGTACGCAAGAGTATTAGCAAGAACTGAAAAATTTGATTGTAAATTTTTGCTTAAAGATGGACAACGAATTAAAAAGGGAGATATTATAGCAGAGCTTGAAGGAAAAGCTAGTGTCCTTTTAAGTAGTGAAAGAACTTTTTTAAATATTTTACAACATGCTAGTGGAATAGCAACAAATGCTTGTAAATATGCGAGATTATTAGAAGGTAGTGATGTTGTATTGTTGGATACTAGAAAAACACGCCCACAATTAAGAGATTTTGAAAAATATGCAAGTAGAATAGGGGGTGCCATAAACCATAGGCTTGGACTTGATGATTGCTTGATGTTAAAAGATACACATTTAAAAACAATATCTGATCTAAAGGAGTTTGTAAAAAAAGCTAGAAAAAGAATCTCATGGGTTACAAAAATAGAAATAGAGTGTGAAACATTTGATCAAGTAAAAGAAGCTATGGATGCAGGAGCTGATATAATTATGTGTGATAATATGACACCAATGCAGATAAAAAAAGTATCAAAATATAGAGATGAATATTTTCCTCATATTCTTTTAGAAGCTAGTGGTAACATAACAGTAGATACAATAGTTACATACCTTGATACAGGAATTAATGCTATTAGTAGTGGGAGTATAATTCATCAAGCAACATGGCTTGATTTTTCTATGAAATTTGATTAATGGGATATATTATAAAATTATCTTAATAACTTATAATATATTTAAATATTTATATTAAGATAAGTTATTAAGATATAATAAATTGACTTTAATTATTTTTTTTACTATAATTCCACGAACTTAAAATATATTCCGGATTAGCTCAGCGGTAGAGTAGATGACTGTTAATCATTTGGTCGCTGGTTCGAACCCAGCATCCGGAGCCACAAGACTTACAAACCCCATAACTAAAGACTTTATAAGATAGCAAAAATACTTTTGGTCACCTATTAGTCACCCTTTTTTAAATTTTTTTTGAAAATGTATTTATTATTAACTTTTCACTTTCAGTTTTTATAATCATTGGTTCTAAAAATGCTTTTGTCATATTGTGCTTTTCATTTGTAATTTTATCAAATATTAATACATCATATTCTCTCATTAGTTCAGGCATTTTTTTATTTTGATTACTTTTAGTCAATAATTCTACATTTTGATTTATACTAAATAATAATATGGTTCTTTAGTTTCATATATTTTTTTAGATATTGTATTGCACAATTATCACTATGTTTATAACTATCACAATTACATACCATAACAGCACAACTACCATAATCTACACTTAAGCGGACAAGCCGATAAATACACTTGGAAGCTTAAATTCTAATTGATATTATTTTATCACATTTAAGCTCGGAAAAGCGCTGTGTAGGCTTGTTCGCTTCTAGGATTTGTTATACATATCATTGAATGATACTATCAATTATACCTAATATCTGATTGATTGTATTTTGATTTGCCTTTTCAATAAATTTTATTTTTCTTGAATTATAGTCTATTGATTTCATTTGTTCACTCATGATATAGCCTGTAATATTTTCACTTTCAACTTTTACATGAAAAGGAAAATCTCTTTTTGTATTTGTAATGGGACAAGCAAAAGCTAACCCTAAATATTGATTAAAAGTTTTATTTGAGATAATGATAGCAGGTCTTCGCCCCTTTTGTTCATGACCACTTTGTGGGTCAAAATTTAAAGCTACAATATCTCCTTGTTCTGGTATATATTTTACCATTGTTCATTTCCAATTTTATCATTAAACTCTTCATAAGCTTTATAATCTTGTGGAATTTTTTTAACTAAATCATCAATATTATATTTTACTCTTTCTTTTTTGATAGGCTCTATTATTATTTTTTGATTTTCAACAAATATTTTAAGCTTATCCCCAACAGATAGACTTAATTCTTTTATAATATCTTTTGGAAATCTCAAACCCTGAGAATTACCCCAATTTGAAAGTGTAGCGGTCATGATATAAATCCTTGTATTTTGTATATCTAAAGTATATCATAATATTTAGATGAAGTCAATGTATAACGCCTAAACAGCTAATCGTATCTTATTTGTTGCAAATTGATGAATTAGCATTTGAATAATATTTTGATATGGAATAGAGTTTTCTAAAGCTTTCTTTTTAAGTTCATAAATATCATTTTCATTTACTCTTAAAGAGATAGCTTTTTTCTTTTGATTTTTAACATAAGATTGAAGCTCTTGTATTCTAGTATCAATATTATTTTTACTTTGCCATTCTCCACTTTCTACACTTTGCAATATATCTTTTTCATATTCATCTAAAGTTATCATTTTGATACTCCCTTGTTTTTATTGTATTTTTTATTCATTTGTCTTGATGGTATAATAGTTTTTAAAAATATACTTTTTTCATCTTCAACATAAGGAACTAAATATACATAATTTTTAATCTCAATTAAAATTATAAAAATATTTTGATTAGGATATTTATCTTTATTTGGATGTTCTATATCATCAAGCAAATTACCATTTTCTAAAGCTAATATTACATCTTCAAATGATATATCTCTTTGTTCTTTTAATATTTCATTTTTTTCTAATGAATATCGTATAGTTTTTTGTTTAAACAATTTCAAATCCTAATCTTTATATATACAATGTATTATATTATATTTTAGTTGAAATGTCAATTTGCCTTTTTATGATAACGACTGAGTTGAGAAATATTTGATCCACAGGGTCAAATATTTCTCTCCAATGATTTGTTATAAACCTTGTATTTTTTGTATCAACT
>Ga0256837_1001603_pt1 | contig 15352 bp, 14 predicted proteins | sample 4562384metaG_FD_185976 | JGI IMG/M metagenome (GOLD analysis project Ga0256837, IMG submission 185976) | Hydrothermal vent microbial communities from Guaymas Basin, Mexico - 4561-384 | ecosystem: Environmental > Aquatic > Marine > Hydrothermal vents | place: Mexico: Guaymas Basin | collected... | reverse complement strand
GATCTCTTTTACAACTTCTATCGCTTCTTCAACACTGTATGCATTTCTACTTTTTGGCAGATCCATACCGATCTTTGTCATAGCTTCATTAAAGAGATGTCTGTCTTCTCCCTTTTTAATGGCTTGTGGATCTGCACCTAAAAATTCAACACCCTCAAGCATTCCTTTTTCATGCATGCTCATTGCAACATTGAGTGCAGTTTGTCCACCCATTGTAGGAAGTATTGCATCTACATTTTCATCTTGAATGATCTTTGCAATGATATCCTCTTTGATAGGCTCTATGTATGTTCTGTCTGCAAACTCAGGATCTGTCATAATTGTTGCCGGATTTGAGTTGATAAGTACTACACGGTAGCCCAACTCTTTAAGCGTTTTTACTGCTTGTGTTCCAGAGTAATCAAACTCACAAGCTTGACCAATGATAATAGGACCAGAACCTATAAGTAAAATAGTTTTAATATCAGTGCGTTTTGGCATTTTTTACCTCTTGAAAATGTATATATAAAAATTTGTTTATTATACAGAAGAGGCACTTAATATTTGATGAGTTTTACAAAAATCAATACTCAAATTTATATATCAGAGAGAGAAGCCCGGAATAGATAAACCTGTCTTTTACGATAGGGCTGTCGTAAGCAGTTTTGGGAATGAGGTCTGCACGTATATTTATAAGAGTGGAGAGTTTCTCTGTAAGTGGATAGTTGATGTATGTCTGTGCACCAAAAAGCACCCCGTCATTTGGTGTATATGCCGGTCTTTTTCCATTGATTTTCTCAGACTCTTTTACACCATAATAGTAGTCAAGAAATTTTTGTGATTGATAAATTACAATCACACTGGGATAAAAACTAAAATCACCAAGATGGTACTCATCTCCTATCTCTGTTTTAAATATCCAGGAGTTATATCTTCCAAGCATATCTGTAAGGAGCATTGTCTCTATATATTTGTCATTATGGCTTGCACTAAACGCAACTCCCGCTTCAAATGTTGTTTCTCTTTTGTCCATTCCTTCTAGTGTTTTGGAATCTTTTGCTTCATATCCATAAGTCCTAGGCTGTGCAGTGATGGAAAAACCCCATGCAAAATCCTTCTCTTTTTTCCCTAAAAAGTACATTCCAAATCTACTCCAGCGGATATAAAAAAGAGAGTTGTCAAAAAAGATAACAGGTGAGGGAACAAAAATAGGTGCTGCACCTTCATAGGGCTGCGTTTGGATGTAAGGACCGGCTCCGACAGTTACTTTTTGTTTTGTATCTGCTGCGTTTAGAGAGATAAAAAAAAGAGCAAATATGAGTATGAATTTCACTTGATTTTCCTTATGATATGAAAATAGTTTGGTTCGTTAGATTTAAAATAGGGAGCAACTACAGCATCTTGATAGCCTTGAGACTTTTTAATGGCAATTACTTTACCGACTTTTAGGTTTTTGAAAAAGATATTGTCAAGACCTGATGTTTTGACTTCATCTCCGACACGAAGGTTAAACCAGGCTGGAATAAAGCTCACTATGAGGTTTTGGTCACTGTTTCCATGCGCAATGCCCGGTGCATTTTTTTCACCTACATAAACAGCATAGGTACTTTTTAGGTCACTGTTTAAAAGAGCAAGTGGTTTATTGTGCTTATTTATCACAATTCCTGCTACATACTCATTGTAGAGTAAACCATATATTTTTGAAGAGTTATAGTCTGGAATATCCATCCAAAGGCGGGTAAAATCTCCAAATTTTTGATAGGAAATGGCACGAACAAGTTCAATATCTGGGTTAAGAGCAAAAGAGGAGTTGTTTTCCATATATAAATCGTGTAGTTCATTGTTACACTGTTGTGCTTTAAGGTATAAAATCTTGTAGTTTTTACGTATTGTTGTAAGCTCTTTTATCGTTTGTGCTTGAAAAAAATGTTCGTCAATAGTGCTGCCGATATATGAGATACTTTTAAAATAACTACTTTTTAAAGAGTTCAAGGCAGTGATCAAAGGAGATTGCAGTGTGGGAGAGTAGATTGCAGCACCAACAAAGAGTGCTAGCAGTAAAAAGAAGTAAGAGAGTGCTTTTTTATTCATTCTCAAAAAGTTCTTGGAGTAGATCTATCTCTTCTAAAGCTTTACCTGTTCCACGTGCAACGGCTAGAAGAGGTTCATCTGCTACAAAAACCGGGATTTTTACGATGTCTGAGAGATATTTGTCAAGTTGACGAATAAGTGCTCCTCCACCTGTAAGAATAATACCATGGTTTACAATATCACCTGCTAAATCCGGCGGCATTCGCTCTAGTACATCACGAAGTGCTTCAGCAACCTCTTTAAGTGGTTCTTTCATCGCTTCTCTTGCATCCTCACTTGTCAGTTCAACTGAACTTAAAAGCCCTTCAACCTGATCTCGACCGTTAATGATCATAGTGAGATCTTCATCAAGAGTGACTGCTGTTCCTATGTTGATCTTGATCTCTTCAGCAACTCTCTCACCGATGAGAAGGTTGTACTTTTTTCTTACATAGTTGACGATACCTTGGTCTATCTTGTCGCCAGCTGTACGGATACTTTTTGAGAGAACAAGTCCACCAAGAGAGACAACACCGATCTCTGTTGTACCTCCACCGATATCAACGACAAGATGTCCTTGCGGCTCACGGATGTCAACACCGGCTCCAATAGCGGCTGCCATTGGCTCTTCGATAAGGAAAACCTCACGTGCTCCTGCTGAGAGAGCAGATTCACGAACGGCTTTACGCTCAACCTGTGTGAGACCGTAAGGCACACAGATAATGATGCGAGGAGAGATAAGAGCACTTCTTCCGTGTGCTTTTTCGATAAATTTACGTATCATCTTCTCGGTCATATCAAAGTCAGCGATAACACCATCTCTCATAGGACGGATCGCTTTGATATTTCCGGGAGTCTTTCCGACCATATCTTTTGCTTCATGTCCTACGGCTAAAACACGTTGTTGGCCATATTTTTCTGTTTTTACTGCAACAACCGAAGGTTCATTGATGATGATACCTTTGCCTTTTGCTATTACAATTGTATTTGCAGTCCCTAAATCTATAGACAAATCATTAGAGAAGAGACCGATTATTTTATTAAATATCATTTATTTTGCCTTATGCTGTTTTTTGAGAAGATTTTTTAATGTAAATCGGTTGCTCACTTGCATCTATTACTTCTTTTGTAATTAAGACCTCATATCCTGCATGTTCAGGAAGTTCATACATAATGTCAATCATACTCTCTTCTAAAATTGCACGCAGTCCACGGGCGCCTGTTTTTCTTTTGATTGCTTTTTTAGCAATGGCACGAAGAGCATCTTCTTCAAAGTTTAACTCAACATCATCAATAGAGAAGAGTTTTTTGTACTGTTTTATAAGTGAGTTTTTCGGCTCTGTAAGTATACGCACCATATCATCTTCCGTGATTTCATGAAGAGAAGCGATGATAGGCAGACGACCGACCAGCTCAGGAATAAGACCATAATGAACAAGGTCATCAGGCTCTACCATATCAAAAGTCGGTTTTGCCTCATCTTTTGTTTTTTTATCATGTCCAAATCCAAGTACATTTTCACCCTGTTTGCGTTTGAGAATCTCTTCAAGACCATCAAAAGCACCGCCACAGATAAAGAGGATATTTGTAGTATCAATTGCAGTAAACTCTTGGTTTGGATGTTTACGTCCGCCTTTTGGCGGAATATTTACAGATGAACCCTCTATGATTTTTAAAAGTGCCTGTTGTACACCCTCACCACTTACATCTCGTGTAATTGAACGGTTTTCGCTCATACGTGAAACTTTGTCAACTTCATCAAGAAAAATAATACCTTTTTGGGCACGCTCAACATCACCGTCCGCTGCTTGAATAAGCTTTGTCAGGATGTTTTCAACATCTTCACCTACATAACCCGCTTCTGTCAAACTCGTTGCATCTGCAATAGCGATAGGAACATTTAAAACTCTGGCAATAGTCTGTGCCATAAGTGTTTTACCTGAACCTGTCGGACCGATAAGAAGCACATTTGATTTTGCTATCTCTGTGTCATCATCTTGTGCACTGTGAAGTTTAAAAATTCTTTTGTAGTGGTTGTAAACAGCTACGCTTAAAAGCTTTCTTGCTCGCTCTTGTCCTATAATGTAGTCCCCTAAAAAGGTGTCTAACTCTTTTGGCGTCATTAGTTTATGGACAGCGTCAGTGAGCTCTTTATTGCTCTCTTGTGCCAGTTCTTTTTCGTCACCAAACATAATTTTGTATGCAGATACTACACAGTTTTTACAGATATAAACACCGTTTCCTGCTATTAGCGGATTTTCTTCGCTTTCACTTGCATCACAAAAACTACAATGTCTGTGGATCATATATTTTTCCTTTCGAACGGTATACCGCGTTTTGTTTTAATTACAAAGTTACAGAGATCTATAACATGGTGATTCTTTGTCTCATCAAGCAGCTCGCTCGCTGTATCTTTGAGTGGTTTTCCAGACTCAAAGAGTTCTCTATAAGCACTTTTGAGTGCATTGATATCGTCTCTACTAAGATTACGTCTGAGACCTGTAAGGTTGAGTCCGCGCAGTGAAGCACGGTTACCCTCAGCCATACAATATGGTGGAATGTCTTGAGCAAGTGCAGATGCACCGCCAACCATAGCATAGTCACCAATATGAACAAACTGATGTATAGGAGTCATTCCACCGACAACGACATAGTCACCAAGCTCTACATGCCCTGCAAGTGTTGCTGCGTTTGCCAAGATGCAGTGGTTTCCGATGATAACGTCATGTCCTAAATGTACATAACCCATAAAAAGATTGTGATTACCGACAATGGTCTTTCCACCGCCGCCTTTTGTTCCCGGATTAAAGAGTGTAAACTCTCTGATAGTATTATCATCACCGATGATAAGCTCTACATCTTCACCCTGAAATTTCAAATCCTGAGGAATTGAGCCAATTACTGCGTGTGAAAAGATTCTGTTGTTTTTTCCAATCGTTGTTTTTCCGTATATACAGCTGTTGTGGGCGATAGTAGTACCATCACCGATAACTGCTTCACCTGAAATGAAACAAAAAGGAGCTATCTCAACATCTTTCCCAATAACTGCACCATCTTCAATAACGGCTAATTCTGATATTTTTGACAATTTGTAACCTTTATTTATCTACTATCATAGCTTTTAATTCAGCTTCACTTACCAGTTTGTCATCAACATAAGCTTCACCTTTTAAGAACCAGATACTTCCTTTTTGTTTGATAACCGAGATTCTATACTCAAGTCTGTCACCAGGACGAACCGGTGTTCTGAATTTTGCTTTGTCAATACTCATAAAGTAAACTACTTTGTTCGCGATCTCTTCTTCAGTAAGATCACCCATGCTTAAAAATGATAAAACACCACCAGCTTGAGCCATACCTTCTAAGATCATTACTCCAGGGTAGATTGGATGTCCCGGAAAATGCCCTTGAAAAACAGGTTCTGAGATAGAGACATTTTTGTATGCAGTGATTGATTCACCTTTGGTCATATCCGTCACTCTGTCAACAAGTAAAAATGGATAACGGTGTGGTAATATTTTTTGAATTTCAACAACATCTAAAAGCATGAATGTAAACCTTTGTAACAATAAATTTTTGATATTTTAACTAATTTATTGTTAAGAAAAGATAATGGGCATCACTAATGCTTTATGAAAGTTTTATTATTTTTTCTTTTGTATCTTCGTAGATTTTTGCATCTAAAGTGATAGTGAGTTTTGTTTGTGGTATCTCTTCGAGGATAATGATTGGAGTTAAGTCATAATTTGAGCCTGAAATTGTATGACGAAGCTCCTGCTCTTTTTCAAAACTCAAAGGATTATAAATAATCTTTTTTATGCAAGAATAATCACTCTTTGTAAGTTTATTAAATGTCTCTCTTGTTAGAAATTTTATCTCTTCACGATTAAAATAGCTGATATTATCATGTGAAAATTCCACACGTCCCTGTGCCCTTTTTCGAGGAAGTGTTGAGTAGCTCAGAGCATAAGCATCCAAAACATCTCTTTTACCTAGGAGAACTTTGAAACTGAATTGTCGGTAGTTTAAAAACTTTTGTTTGATGATTTTATACTCTATACCTTCATCCTCAAGTCTGTTGCGTTTGTTATACAGTTCCAAACGTTCCTCGATGGAAGCGGGGAGTGTCTCTCCTGAGATAGGCGAGAACATCTCATCCATAAGTTTATCCTGCTGTTCTCTTTGCATTGTAAGACCAAAGATACAACCACAATAGTCCTGACGATAGAGCTGCTGCTCTTTTGTCACACGGCTTTGGTCCTGTGAACCGCCGCCTTTTCTGTAATCGACTGCGATGAACTCTACCCCGTGACTTTTATAGAACTCATCACCGACACGTTTAAGTTGTTCTTGTGATTTAAGAGGAGAAACAAGAAGGGTTGTCGTTATCTTTTTTTCACCGAGTTCAAGTGCCTTTTTTGCACTGACACTGAAACGTTTGTCAAAACAGACCTCACACCGTGCACCTTTTTCGGGTTCATTTTCAAGCCCCCGGACAGCCTGCATCCAGTTTTCAAAGTCATACTCTCCCTCAAGCAGGTCTATGCCGAGTTTTTTACAGCTGCGTTTGACATCGAGTAAACGCAGCTGGTACTCTGAGTAGGGATGGATATTTGGGTCATAGAAAAAACCGGTTAGTTTCTCATCTGGAAAATCATTTTGTAGCTTTTCTAAAAAGAAATGGCTATCAACACTGCAACATATATGGACTAAGATAGGAAGCCTTTTTTTGTCGGAATTATAACAAAGATTTAGATTACTTTTATTCTCTTTAGCCTATAATCATTGTATATGGAAATTATACAAAAAGATTATAAAAATGACTGAAAATAACTTGTTTAAATCAATGGATATGATAATTAATGACACGGGTGTGCTTGTCTATGTTATTGATTTGGAAAGTTATGAACTTGTTTACGTAAATAAAAAGTGTAAAGAGGAGTTTGGGGAAGATATCTTAGGAAAAATCTGTTATCAGGTTTTACAAAAAGATGAATCTTCTCCTTGTTCATTTTGCTCTATAAATAAAAGTAGTAAAAGAGAACTTGAAGTAGGAGATACTTTTGAGTGGGAAAATATCAACTCTATAAATGGCAGACACTATATTTTCAATGACAGAATCGCTTTATGGGAGAATGGTAGAAAAGTTAAAATTCAAGTCGGTATAGATATTACACAGCAGCAACAGCTGCAAAAAGAGTTGCTCGATGAGAAGGATAATGCTGTAGCCTCTTTTGAAGCACTGCTTGATGCAACGATTGAAGGTATATTTATATTTGATAAAGAGAAGCGATGTAAATTAGTCAACCAGGTTGCATCCAGACTTGTTGGTTATTCAAAAGGTGAGATGGTGGGGATGCGTGCTTTGGACTTTATCGCTGAAGATTCCATTGAGACTGTCAAAAAATATATGCAAAACAGTGTTCAAGAACCTTATGAAGCCAATATAAAACGAAAAGACGGTTCTACTTTTCCTGCTCTGCTGCGAGGATATAATGTCACCTTGGCCGGAGAACAAATACGTGTTTCTGCCATCATAGATATAACAGAAAGAAAAAAGTATGAACAGAAAATTCTCAAGCTCGCACACTATGACATATTGACATCTTTACCAAACAGAGCACTTTTTAAGGAGTATATCTCCCAGGCAATCAACAGAAGCAAAAGGACGGGGATGTATCATGCCTTGCTTTTTGTTGATCTGGATAACTTTAAGATGGTAAATGACACAGTGGGACATAGTGTAGGAGACAAAGTTTTGATAGAGACGGCAAAGCGTCTCTCAAACTCTGTAAGAAAAAATGATGTTGTAGCCCGTTTAGGCGGGGATGAGTTTGTTATTTTAATTGAAACAAATGTAGCAGATAGAAAAGATGTTATCAGTAATGTAGTGGTTGTTACTGAGAAAATTTTAGACAAACTGAAACAGCCCTATTATGTCGAAGAGAATATTTTTAGAATCAGTGCAAGTGCAGGGATAAAACTTTTTAATGATGACTCTTTTTCTATGGATGAGTTGATGAAATATGCAGATAGTGCAATGTACAATGCAAAATCAGGCGGTAAAAACAGGTTTGAATTTTTTAACCCTCAATTACAAAAGCTTATGGAGAAGAAGATATCGCTTATAGATAATCTTCGAGAAGCTATAGAAAATAACAATATAGAGCTTTATTACCAAAAGCAGATTTCTTATGAAAGAGGTAAAAAAGTTTTAGGTGTTGAAGCACTTGTACGTTGGATAGACCCTCAAAAAGGGATTATATCACCGGCAGAATTTATTCCTTTGGCGGAGGAGAGTGGGCTTATAGTTCACTTAGGAGCATGGATACTAGAAGAGGCAATAAAACAGATTCAAATCTGGAGCGAGAATGAAGAGAAAAAAGCGTGGAGAGTCTCAATCAACGTCAGCTCAAAACAGTTTGAAGAAGAGAACTTTATTCCAACGTTACAAACTATTTTACATAAGTATAATGTTGATAGCAGTTTGATAATGCTTGAATTGACGGAAGGTGTTTTAATTGAGAATTTTGAATATACAGTTGAAAAGCTTCATAAATTAAAAGCACTAGGCATTTCTCTCTCTATTGATGATTTTGGAACGGGCTACTCTTCGTTGGCATATCTGAAGAAACTTCCAGTGGATGAACTGAAAATTGACAAATCTTTTATAGATGATCTGTGTGTAGATGAGAATGATGAGATTATTACACAGACAATTATCTCAATAGGACAAAAATTTGGTTTGGATGTTATAGCAGAGGGTGTTGAAACGCAGCAGCAATTTGAAAAACTACAATCCATCGGATGTTGTCTTTTTCAGGGGTATCTTTTTGCAAAGCCTACAAAAGCAGCACTTTTGTAGGCTTGAAAAGAGATTTTTAAATTATAAGATTAATCTCTTTTTTCAAAAATTTCTATAGATTTAATCTCATCTTGACCTTCAATAGAATCAAGTACAGAAAAACTCTCAGCATCATTCTCTTCAATACCGCCAAAAACAGTATGTACACCATCTAAATGTGGACATGCAACAAAACAGATAAAGAACTGGCTTCCGCCTGTATTTGGTCCTGCGTGAGCCATTGAGATAGTTCCTTTTACATGTTTGTGAGTGTTTTTGTCAGTCTCACATGCAATAGCCCAATCAGGTCCACCAGCACCAGTACCATCCGGACATCCGCCTTGTGCCATAAATCCAGGGATCACACGGTGAAAACTAAGGTTATTGTAAAAACCGCTTTGTGCCAAGTGTGCAAAGTTCGCAACTGTATTTGGAGTCTCTTGCGGATAAAGTTTGATCCAAATATCTCCTTTATTTGTAGCAATTTTTGCATACTGTAGTTTTGCTAATTCATCTTCGCTTAAATTATACTCTTTGAGTTCTGGACTTCTTCCAAACATTTTAAAACCTTTTATTTTTAATTTTTATAATTATAGTTAAATTTTTTAAATCTTAGTATAATCACTCTATGAAAAGATACTCATTTTTTAGAAATATGACAATAAAAAGAGCCAATATTTTAACAATAATTGTCATATTCTTTTTTAGTCTGGTTTTTGTCTCTTTGCTTGTGAATGAGATGTATAAAGATTATGAATTGGCACTGCACAAAAGTGTTATGGTGCAATCTGATAAGAGAGTAAATGCTGAACTTATTCAAGAGAACAAGCAAAAACTTAAGGCACTGCTTATTAAAACGGTCCTTGTTATAGTAACACTCTCTTTTATTATCTTTGCTATAGCGCTTGGGTTTTATAAAATTTTAAATATGATCTTACAAAGTGATATAGAGAAGTTTTTAGACTTTTTTGAAAAAGCTGCCCATGAAGAGAAACTGATAAATCCAAAGGAGATATTTTTCCAAGATTTTAAATATATGGTCACCTATGCAAATGAGATGGTAAAAACGATTGCCCAGCAAAAACACTCATTGCGTGAGCTGAACCTTCATCTTGAGGACAGAGTTAAAGAGAAAACGCACTCCCTAGAGGCTATTAACAAAAATCTTCAACAGGAAAAACAGTTTTCTGAAGAGATATTGAAAGCACAAAAAGAGTTCTTGCGTTATACTGTACATGAGACAAATACACCGCTGAGTGTTATTTTAACAAATATTGAACTATATACAATGCAGTATGGCAAAAATAAACATCTTTCAAAAGTAGAAGCTGCGGTGAAAAATATATTTAGTATTTATGATGATTTGAGTTATCTTGTCAAGAAAGATCAGCTTGAGTATCCAAAGAGTGTTATAAATCTGCAAAAATATTTACAAAGCCGTATAGATTTTTTTAGTGAAGTTGCAGAACACTCTTTACTCCATTTTGACTATAAAGCAGAGGTTTTGGATGCACATATATATTTTAATGAGACCAAATTGCAAAGGGTAGTTGACAATACACTGACAAATGCCATAAAATACACACTGCCAAAAGAGATGATATTTGTAACACTTAAACATGTCGGTTCAAATGTCGAGTTTGCAGTTGCCAGTAAATCAAAGACTATTGAGAACCAAAAGAAGATATTTGAACCTTTTTACAGAGAAGCCAGTGTCATGAAAGAAAGAGAAGGTTTTGGGCTTGGACTTGAGTTGGTAAAAAAAATATGTCAAGAAGAGCATATAGAAATAGGGGTAGATTCAAATGAAGCAAAAACAACCTTTGCCTACAGATTTAAAATGATGGGCGAATAAATGAAAATACTTTTATTAGAAGATGAGGTTATGCTCAATGAGTCAATCAAAGAGTATCTAGAGTTAGATGGTCATGTTATTGATGCCTTTTTTGACGGTATGGCGGCTTTTGATGCGATACAAAAAAATATCTATGATTTGTTGATTTTAGATATTAATGTACCGGGGATTGACGGCTTAAGTGTGCTAGAGAAGCTTCATATGCTTAAAATTCATATTCCTACAATCTACATAAGCGCATTGGTCGATATTGAAGATATCTCACGTGCTTACGATTTGGGCTGTCATGATTACCTAAAAAAACCTTTCCATTTAAAAGAGCTCTCTTTAAAGATAGATAAAATAAAACTCGCAGATGAAGCACCAAAACTGCATCTTCGTCTTTCAAAAAACTACTCGTACGACCAAGAACATAATCTACTGCTTTTTAAGCAAAAACCTCAGATACTAACAAAACGCCAGTCTCAAATTATCGATATTTTAGCACGCAACAGAGGTATGATTGTTAATTTTGAACAGTTTAGTGAATATGTTTGGAATGATTACTTAGTTGATAATGCCACCATTCGTGCAGAAATCAACAGACTTAAAAAAACACTTCATGAAGATATCATAGCCAATGTCCGAGGAATGGGTTATATGATAGAGAAATCCAGTTAACACTGTTGCAACTTTGCACACTTTAGAAAGAAAACTATGCTTCCTCATCAAAAATAGCATATTGCTATGTTCATGCTATGTTTATATCTTACTATTGCTCCATTACTATAAGGAGTGTATAAATGAAAAAAATAGCATTGAGTGTAGTGTCATTGATGGCAGTAACAGCTTTAAATGCAGGTACTGACGGTGTAAACACCAAGTTGCAGCATGGTAAAGATACAGCAAAAGTAACTTCAAGTTTAGAATCTGTAAATGACCTGAGTGCAATGTTTAGCGAAGGTACGGCTAGTGGGCAGATTCGTATGTTTTATCTTGATCGAAAGTATCAGGGTGGCTCAGGAGCCAACACACATAGAGATTCAACATCTTTAGGCGGTCATGTTAAGTTTGAAACTGCAAAGTTACATGGTTTAAGTGCCGCAGCAGCTTTTTATACTACCAATGATTTGAATTTAAATCAGCATAGTACACAAGATCCGTCTCTTTTAGGTACAGGTTTAGAATCATATTCTATTCTTGGAGAAGCATACATAGGATACAGCTTCGCAGATTTAGGTTACAAAACAGATGCAAAACTTGGTTATCAGCGTTATGATGTTCCTATGATGGGATCTGATGATGCAAGAATGTTGCCAAATACATTTAGAGCATATAAGCTGGTAAGTCATGATATTGCAAATACAACACTGCAAATTGCACATGTCGATAGAATTGCTTATGGTACTTTTAGTAATATCTACAGTGGAGGAATTTTAGGGGCAACTGCAGGTTACCCTATTAATGGAAATGCGGGAACAGGTAAGTATCATAATCTTGGCATTGCTGCAGTTGGTAAAAAGACAGATGGTGTGACAAATATTCTTGCTATATATAAAGCGAAAAATTTCCATGTAAAAGTTTCTGATGATTATGCATGGGATATGTATAACACTATTTATGTAGATGCAGGAATATCTTGGAATTGTTTGTTGAATGATGATATTCATCCGTTTGTGCAGGCGCAACTTATCAAGCAAGATAGTGTTGGTGATAAGTATATGAAATATTCAACTCTTGGTGGTAACGGAGAAGTAGATTCTTTATACTGGGCTGCTAAAGCGGGAGCAAAATATGCTGGGTTTACTGCTTATGTAGCTTACTCAGAAACAGGTTCTAATGGTAATAGTGATGTTTCTTATAAAAATGCAATTATTTCACAATTTGGTGGTATGCCGGCTTTCACTCAGGGTATGGTAACACGTCACCAGTTTTTAGCAGGAACAAAAGCAACAAAAGTTGCCGCAGCATATTCATTTAAAAAACTTGGTGTGAACTTGTCAGCAGCAGCATACTATGCTTCATTTGATATGGATAAAAACAGTGGTTATGGTATTGCAAGAACTGCAACAGAACCTGGATTTGACATCAAATATTATCCAAAAGCATTAAAAAACAAACTACAGCTTCGTTTTCGTGGAAACTTTCCAAGAAAATTTGCTGAAAGTGCAGCTGGACAAGATACAGGTTGGAATGAATACAGACTTATAGCAAACTATAATTTCTAAAAAGGAAAAATTATGGAACAAAATATCGTTGATAAAATTAAAGTCAACCCTGATTATCAGGAGTTGGTAAAAAAAAGAACAGCTTTCTCTGTAAAGCTGACAATTGCTATGCTAGTGGTCTATTTTGCGTTTATATTAACTATCGCATTTGATCCCTCTGCATTGGCAGTGCCTCTTGCTGAAGGCTCTGTGACAACTATTGGTATTCCAATTGGGATTGCTGTTATTATATTTGCTTTTATATTAACAGGTATCTATACAAAAAGAGCTAATGGTGAGTTTGATGACTTGGCGAACAAGATTAAAGAATCGGTGAAGGATAGTTAGATGTTGAACAGAATTTTTTTATTTTTAATACTGGGCACTGTTGCTGTTTTTGCATCAGGAACAATTGAAGGAGAAATACAAAAACAGGCACTGAATATTCCTGCAATTGTAATGTTTGTTATCTTTGTGGGTGCTACGCTTGGCATTACATACTGGGCGGCAAAAAGAACAAAATCTGCAAAAGATTTCTATACAGCAGGTGGTGGTATCACAGGACTTCAAAATGGAATGGCGATTGCAGGGGATTATATGTCTGCAGCATCGTTTTTGGGGATTTCAGGTCTTGTTTACTTAAAAGGGTATGATGGACTTATCTACTCTATTGGTTTCTTGGTTGGTTGGCCTCTTATTCTTTTTATGATCGCTGAGCCTTTGAGAAACTTGGGTAAATATACTTTTGCTGATGTTGCTTCATATAGACTACGCCAAAAACCTATTCGTATATTGGCGGCATTTGGTTCTATTGCAACAGTTATTTTATACCTTATTGCACAGATGGTTGGTTCGGGTAAACTGATTCAACTTCTTTTTGGTCTGCAGTATGAAGTAGCAGTTGTCTTAGTTGGTGTCCTTATGATTTTATATGTAACATTTGGTGGTATGCTTGCTACTACATGGGTACAGATTATTAAGGCATTTTTACTCCTTTCAGGTGCAACATTTATGGCAATAGCTGTTATGGCACATTATGACTTTAGTTTTGGTGCACTTTTTGCTCATGCTACAGAGCTTAAAGGTATAGAGATTATGAGTCCGGGTGGACTGGTCAGTGATCCGGTTTCAGCCATATCTCTGGCTATTGCCTTGATGTTTGGTACGGCAGGTCTTCCACATATTTTGATGAGATTTTTTACAGTTGGTAATGCAAAAGAGGCTCGAAAGTCAGTATTTTTTGCAACAGGGTTTATCGGATACTTTTATATCTTGACATTTACTATTGGTTTTGGTGCTATCGTTATGGTATATCAAAATCCACAATATCTAGATCTTGCAAAACAGGCAATTAGCGGTGGTTATCCAATCTTAGGTGGAAACAATATGGCAGCAATTCACCTCTCTCACGCAGTTGGCGGTGACTTCTTCTTAGGATTTATCTCAGCAGTTGCATTTGCTACGATTTTAGCAGTTGTTTCTGGGCTTACTCTTGCTGGTGCTTCTGCAATTTCACATGATCTTTATGCTTCTGTATATAAAAAAGGTCAGGTTGATGGACTTAAAGAGATGAAAGTTTCAAGAATTGCAACAGTTGTTTTAGGGATCGTTGCTATTATTTTGGGAATTGCATTTGAGAAACAAAATATCGCTTTCGTTGTTGGTTTGGCTTTTGCTATTGCTGCATCTGCAAACTTCCCAGTACTTCTACTTTCAATGTACTGGAAAAAACTTACAACACGTGGTGCCGTGATTGGAGGAAGTTTAGGACTTGCAACAGCAGTACTTTTAGTTATCCTCGGTCCAATCGTTTGGGTACAGATTTTAGGAAATGCCGAGGCTATTTTTCCATATAAATATCCGGCACTTTTTTCTGTAGTTGTAGCTTTTGTCGGAATCTGGTTCTTCTCTATAACAGATAACTCAGAATCTGCAAAAGAAGAGATGGAAGCATTTGAAGCACAATATATCCGAAGTCAAACAGGTATCGGTGCTGAAGGTGCAAGTGAGCATTAATCTTTTATAAATATGGAGTGAGAAATGAGTATTTTAGATCAAAAGCAGCTAATAGCGTCTATTCATCCTTTTGGGCAGTTAAGCTCACGTGAGCTTGATGCTTTGATGAAAAAGATAGATATTGCCTACTATACAAAAGATACTCTTTTGATCTCCAAAGATATTGAATCGATTGCCTTTTATATTGTTATAAAAGGTACGGTTCATGAGTATATAGATGAGCAGCTGCATAATGTCTATTCACATGGTGACAGCTTTGATGCAGATGCACTCATTTATGGTAAAACTGAGAGCAGATTTGTTGTAGATGAAGATTTGATTTGCTATGAGATCAAAAAAGAGGACTTTCTTGATTTGATGCAGAACAAAGAGATACAGAGCTATTTTTTACAAGATTTTATC
>Ga0256837_1001602_pt1 | contig 15354 bp, 13 predicted proteins | sample 4562384metaG_FD_185976 | JGI IMG/M metagenome (GOLD analysis project Ga0256837, IMG submission 185976) | Hydrothermal vent microbial communities from Guaymas Basin, Mexico - 4561-384 | ecosystem: Environmental > Aquatic > Marine > Hydrothermal vents | place: Mexico: Guaymas Basin | collected... | reverse complement strand
AGGACATCTTAAAAATGTCCGCGTGCTTGGTTTTGACAACCTAACAGTTGAGTTAGCTAAAGCACATGATGCTAGCATAATTATCCGTGGTCTTCGTGCTGTTAGTGATTTTGAGTATGAACTTCAACTTGGATACTTAAACAACTCACTTGACGATACAATTGAAACAGTTTACCTAATGCCAAAACTAAAACATGCATTTATTAGTTCGTCAATTGTTAGAAATCTTTTAAAATTTAATGGAAAGACAGACCACCTACTTCCAAAAAAAGTACAAAAAATAATAGGAAGTATGACCTCATGTACATTACAATAGAAGGTATTGATACTGCTGGAAAAAGCACTCAAATAGATGCATTATCTAAACATTTCCCAGAAGCTTTGATAACTAAAGAGCCCGGAGGAACAGAGATTGGTAAAGAGATAAGAGATATTGTTTTAAGTGCTAGGACACAAAGTAAAAAAGCAGAATTTTTACTTTTTTTAGCTGATCGTGCTGAGCATATGACACAAATAATAGAACCAAACTTAGATAATAAAATGATAATTTCAGATCGTTCTGCTGTTAGTGGTGTAGCTTATGCTCTCATACAAAATGCTATATCTGAAACAGCCATAGTTCATATGAATAAATTCGCTACTGGTGGTATATATCCAGAAAAAGTTTTTTTACTAAAACTAACAGAAGAGGAACTAAAAAATAGACTTTCTAAAAAAGAGTTGGATGGTATAGAACTTCGTGGTGTTGAGTATCTAATGAGCATACAAAAAGCTTTAGCTAAATCCTCAGAGCTACTAAAAATAGAGCTTGTAGAGATAGATGCTACAAAAACTATTGATGAAATAACAAATTTAATATTAGACAATATGAAGGATGAAAATGATTAGTTCACTAAGAGGAATGAATGATATTTTAAGTGAGGACTACGAAAGGTATACATACTTCATAAAAGTTGCTAGTGATATAGCAAGTAAGTATGGTTTTCATTTCATTGAAACTCCACTTTTAGAAGAAACAGCTTTGTTTAAACGTTCGGTTGGCGAGAGTAGTGATATCGTTGGTAAAGAGATGTATCAGTTTATTGATAAAGGTAAAAATGATGTTTGTCTTCGTCCAGAAGGTACAGCTGGTGTTGTTCGTGCATTTATACAAAAAAAACTAGATAAGGCTGGTGGTACACATCGTTACTTTTATCATGGTCCAATGTTTCGTTATGAGCGTCCACAAAAAGGTCGTTTAAGACAATTCCATCAGTTTGGAGTTGAAAGCTTTGGGCAAGATAATGTTTACGAAGATGCTACTATGATTATGATGGTATCAGACATACTTAAAGAACTTGGGATCGGCTATAGACTTCAACTAAACTCTTTAGGTGATAACAACTGTATGCCTCAGTATAGAGAATCTCTTATATCATTTATAGAATCTTGCGAAGATAAAATTTGTGAAGATTGTAAAAGAAGAAAAGATACAAACCCTATCCGTGTGCTTGACTGTAAAAACAAAGAGTGTCAAACACTTTATGTAGATGCTCCAAAACTACTACAAAACCTTTGTGAATCTTGTGATAGTGATTTTAAAAAATTAAAAACTATTTTAGATGATAACAATATAGCTTATGAGATAGATACACACCTAGTTCGCGGACTTGATTACTACTCTAAAACAGCGTTTGAGTTTGTTAGTGACAACATAGGAAGTCAAAGTGCAATAGCTGGTGGTGGTCGCTATGATAGGCTAGTAGAATTTTTAGACGGTAAAGCTACACCTGCTGTTGGTTTTGCTATGGGTATTGAGCGACTTATGGAACTTATAGTTATGCCAGAAAACTCAAGAGATGGTTACTATATTGGTGCTATGGATGAAGAAGCAATTAGCTTAGTTGTGAAAACTGCACAAGATAAAAGAAAAACAAATAAAACAGTTATAGACTACAAAGCTCGTAACCTCATGAAACACTTAAAAGCAGCGGATAAAGTAAATGCAAGATTTTGTGCTATTATTGGTTCAAATGAGTTAAAAGATGCTACTATATGGATAAAAGATTTACAAAATAAAACAGAAAATGTTATATCTTTAGAGGAGTTTTAATTGAATGAACAACAAAAACAATTAGTTGATGAAGTAGCAGATAGGCTACAAGGAGATGATAGTTCTTTACATTATGTTTGGAATATATTTGTTGATTTTATAGAATTTTTCATATTAGCTGCTTTAGTTGCTTTAGTTATGCTTTATGTGTATGATAAATATGTACAGCGTAAACATGCACTTTTAATTAACTACCCTGTTATTGGAAGAATGCGTTATGTTTTAGAAGCTTTTCGTGAACCATTTCGTCAGTACTTTGCAGAGGAAACATTTTATGATTCAAAAGATAAGGTTGATTGGGTTTATACAGCTGCAAAGAACAAGCCAAACTATCAATCATTTTCAGTAACACAGCCATTTTCTGGTTCAAGATTTATCATCAAACACGCTATGAATGTTTTAAATGAAGACGAAGTTAAAGAAGACACAAGTGTTGTTTTTGGTAAAGATAGAGAGATACCTTTTGTATCTCACACCCCTATTATGCGTTCGGCTATGAGTGATGGAGCACTTTCTCCAGAAGCGGTAAGAGCTTTTTCTATTGCTGGAGCAAGAACAGGATTGACAATAAATACAGGAGAAGGTTCACTAACTTCAAATCACCTTTTTACTCACAAACCAGATTTAAATAATTGTGATTACCTTGAAATAGTTAAAAGTACACTATGGGCAGAGTTTATTTTCAACATTGGTAAATTTTTATTCAATGGCGCGCGAGCTACTAAATGGTACCGTTCAGCATTACTAAAGACTAAAGAAAAAAATACATATATATACGATACATCAACTCATGTACTCTTTCGTGTTAAATGGGATGCGCCACTAGAGGCATTTCCAAAAGAAGTTCCAAATGATATACCAAATACAGTATTTCAAATGAGCTCTGGTTTATATGGTGTACGTGATGAAAATGGTAAATTTGATGAACTTAGATATGAAAAAGTGATGAAATTTTGTCGTATGACTGAGATTAAAATTGCTCAAGGAGCAAAACAAACTGGTGGTAAACTAGCAGCTGAAAAAGTTACTGCGGATATTGCGTACTATCGTGGTGTACCCGAGGGTAAAAATGTATTTTCACCAAATAGATTTCCTTATGCAGATTCTACTAAACACTTACTTGATTTTGTAGCAAAACTTCAAAAATTATCTAAAAAGCCCGTTGGGTTTAAAATAGTTATTTCTGATGCTAACGCTATTGAAGAGATGGTTAGAGAAATAGCTGCTAGAAAAGCAGAAAATATACCAGGTGTACCTGATTTTATTACTGTTGATAGTGGTGAAGGTGGTTCAGCTACTGCACCACTTGAGCTGATGGAATCAGTTGGATTAACTACAAACAATGCACTATTTGTTATAGATACATTACTTAAAAAGTATGAAATTCGTGAAGATGTTAAAATCATTGCCAGTGGAAAAGTTTTAACTCCTGATGATGCTATTATTACAATGGCTATGGGTGCTGATGCCATTGGAATTGCTCGTGGATTTATGATGAGTGGTGGTTGTATTCGAGCTAAAATGTGTTCTGGTTTTGGTGCACACAAGTGTCCAGTTGGAATGGCTACACAAGATGAGAAAAAACGTGCATCTTATCTTGTTATTAAAGAGGGTGGAGAGATTGGAAACTATCACAACAACCTTGTTAAAAGTATGAAGGTAGTTCTAGCTGTTATGGGACTTGATCATATATCTAAACTAAATAGAAAATGCTTAACATTTAAAAGTCAAAGTGGTGAAACATTTTTTGATGTAGATACATATTTTCATAAAAAACTACACGTTTAGAATGAACAATTTCGGTTTAGACATATGGTCAGATAATAACTTCATCATTAACAACGGTGAAGTTAAATTAAACTATAAATCTAAACCTTCTCTACTTAATATTACAAAAAGTATCAGAAACAATGGGCTTAAAGGTCCTCTACTTCTTAGGTTTCCTCACTTAATAAAAAAACAAATCAAGAATCTTTATAATTATTTTAACCAGGCAATTGAAGAAAACAATTATAAAGGCTCTTTTAATGCTGTTTTTCCACTAAAAGTAAATCAATTTCCTTATGCCTTAAGTGCTGTTACTAAACAAGGAAAAGAATTTAACTATGGCTTGGAAGCTGGTAGTAAGGCTGAACTCATCTTAGCTATGAGTCATATACAAAATAATTCAAAAATAACTGTAAATGGTTTTAAAGATAAAGAGATGGTTACACTAGGCTTTATTGCAGCTCAATGTGGGCATGATATTACTTTAACAATAGAGGGATTAGGTGAACTTAAAACTATCATAGAAGTTGCACAAGAGTGCTCTTTAAAAATTCCTAATATTGGGATTAGAGTAAGGCTTCATAGTGTTGGAAGTGGTTCATGGGCCAAAAGTGGTGGAATGGACTCTAAGTTTGGTTTAACATCAACTGAAATGATAGAGGCTGTAAAACTTCTTACAAAAGCAAATTTAATTAACTACTTAAATATGATTCACTTCCATATTGGCTCACAGATGGCAGATATAGCCCCTCTAAAGCGTGCACTCCGTGAAGCTGGAAACATATATGCTGAACTTAAAAAAATGGGAGCTAGTTCATTATCTAGTCTTAATATAGGTGGAGGATTAGCAGTTGAATATGATCAACATAAGTGCCATACTTCCTTAAACTACTCAATTGAAGAGTTTTCAAGTTCAGTTGTATTTTTACTAGGTGAAATAATGGATGCAAAAAATGTTCAACATCCAAATATTTTCACTGAATCTGGTAGATATATTGTAGCATCGCATACTGTTTTAATCACTCCAGTTTTAGAGTTGTTTTCTCAAGATTATCAAGAAAAACATTTGAATTTAAAAAAAATAAACCCTCCACTTATAGAGGAACTTGTAGAACTTGACAAATTACTAAGTCCAAAAAATTGTATAGAATACCTTCATGATTCCCTAGACCATATAGAATCATTATTTACTCTATTTGATTTAGGATATATTGATTTACAAGACAGATCTAATGCAGAAATACTAGTACATAATATTATTAAAAAAGTATTATATTTAAAAGGTTCTTATGAGAGTAATGAACTAGAACAGATTCAAGCGAAACTACAAGAAAAGTATCTTATAAATGCTTCTATTTTCCAAAGTCTACCTGATTATTGGGGATTAAATCAACATTTTCCAGTTATGCCTATACACCATTTAGAGACTCCAGCTAGGCGTGCAGCTTCTCTTTGGGATATAACTTGTGATAGTGATGGTGAAGTAGAGTTTAATCCACAAAAACCACTTTATTTACACGATATAAATCTGAATAAAGAGGATTATTTTTTAGCATTTTTTAATGTTGGAGCTTATCAAGAGACACTTGGTATGACACATAACCTTTTTACACATCCAAATGAATATACAATAGAACTAGAAGATGATGGATACAAAATAACCAACGAAGTAGAATCCAAAAGTATACTAAATATTTTAGAATCAATTGGATATGATGAGAATAAAATTGCATCTGAGCTTAAAGAAAAACTAACAAGCAGTAATTTTATCACAAAAAAAGAAAAAAATGATACACTTGCAAAATTAGAAATTTTCCTGCAACAAAATGGATATTTAAGAACTACAAATTAGGGGTAGCAACTTGGGACTTTACAGTGATATAAAAGAAGACTTTGCTAATGCTTATAGAAATGATCCAGCACTAACATCTAAAATCAATTTTTTATTTAATTATCCAGGTGTTTGGGCTGTCGTTTGGTACAGAGTCGCTCATAAACTCTATAATGCTAACTTTCAAAGATTATCTCGTGTTATTATGGGACTATCTCAGATGCTTACAAACATCGATTTACACCCTGCAGCAAAAATAGGTAAAAGACTTTTTATTGACCATGGTACTGGTGTTGTTATTGGCGAGACTTGTATTATAGAAGATGATGTTTTAATTTATCAAGGGGTTACTCTTGGTGGAGTATCTTTAATGCCTGGAAAAAGACACCCTACTATACGAAAAGGTGCTGTTATTGGCGCAGGGGCTAAGATACTTGGAAATATAGTTATTGGTGAATATGCAAAGATTGGAGCTAACTCCGTTGTAGTTAAAGAGGTTCCAGATAATGCAACTGCTATTGGGATACCTGCTCATGTTATTGAAAAAGGTAGATGTAAAGATCCGTTTATGCATAATATGCTTCCAGATATAAATAAAGAGATGTTTGAATATATGCTAAGACGTGTAGCTGTTCTTGAACATATTTTAGTTAAAGATAACAATGAACTTCTAGAACAAGACTTAGAACTAGAACATATCTACGAATCTTTCATTACAGCCATGAAAAGTTAATAATTATTATTTAATTTATAATAAATATTACTTTTTTTAAGTATAATTCCTTACAATTTTCACCTAAAGGTTTTATATGCTAACAAATCGCATTAACACACTATCTGAATCGATTACTATCGCCATTACTACATTAGCACAAGAGCTAAAAGCAGAGGGTAAAGATATACTAAGCTTCTCTGCAGGTGAACCAGACTTTGATACACCACAAGTTATTAAAGATGCAGCTATATCTGCTATTGATGAAGGTTTCACAAAATATACTGCTGTCGATGGTATCCCTGAACTAAAAGATGCAATTACAACAAAACTTAAAAGAGATAATGGACTTGATTATAAATCTAATCAAATTATTGTAAGCAATGGTGCGAAACATTCACTTTTTAACCTTTTCTCTGTAACTATAGATAAAGGGGATGAAGTTATCATTCCAGCACCTTATTGGGTAACTTATCCAGAATTAGTAAAATACTGTGGCGGGACAGTAGTAGAGATTGAGACTACTGATAAATCAGCATTTAAAATCACACCAGAGCAACTTAAAAATGCTATAACACCTAAAACAAAGATGTTAGTTCTTACAACTCCATCTAATCCTACAGGTTCCGTTTATACTAAAGAGGAGCTAACAGCATTAGGTAAGGTTCTTGAAGGTACAGAGATTATGGTAGCATCTGATGAGATGTATGAAAAACTAGTATATGAAGGTTCTTTTACTTCTGCAGCAGCTGTTAGCGAAGATATGTATAAACGTACTATAACCATAAATGGTCTTTCAAAATCAGTAGCAATGACTGGCTGGAGATTTGGATATATGGCTGCATATGATGCTGATCTTATTAAAGCTACCAAGAAGCTTCAAAGCCAATCTACATCAAACATCAACTCTATCACTCAAAAAGCTGCTATAGCTGGTTTAAATGGTTCTGCTGATGCAGATATAGAGATGATGCGTAAAGAGTTTATAAAAAGACGTGATGAAGCTGTTGTACTATTTAATGAAATTGACGGACTAAGTGTTCTTAAGCCAGATGGTGCGTTTTATCTATTTGTAAATATTCAAGAGATTAGCTCTGATTCACTTAAATTTGCAAAAGATTTACTTGCTCAAAAAGAGGTAGCAGTAGTTCCTGGTGTTGGTTTTGGGAGTGAAGGTTATTTTAGATTTAGCTTTGCAACTGACTTAGAGAGTATAAAAACTGGTATTAAAAGAATAGAAGAGTTTGTTAAAAGTTTAAAAGCTTAAGCTTTTAAACTCTCTAATGCCTTGATAACTTCATCAAGGTTGCTATACTTGCGTGTGTAATATTATTTAAGCACTTTAGCAAGTTTTGCCTGAAGTTTCAACCATAATCTCTGTTCCATCAGAGGAAAACCACCAAAAGTTTTTCCACTCTCTTTAACATCTTTAGTTACACCACTTCTCGCAGCAAAAGTAGTAAATGGAGCAATTGTAAGATGACCTGCAGTAGCACTTTGTCCACCCATAACAACATTACGTCCAAGCTTAGTAGATCCTGCTATTCCAGCTTGAGATACAAGCACAGAAAACTCTCCAACTTCACAATTGTGTCCAACTTGAACAAGGTTATCTATATGTACACCTTTTTTGATAATAGTTGAACCAAAAACAGCCCTATCAACCGTAGTTGAACTACCAATCTCTACATCATCTTCCACAATAGTATTTCCATTTTGATATATTTTTTTATGTTCACCTAATTTATTTGTAGCAAAACCAAAACCATCACCACCAATAGTAGTGTTTGCATGAATTATACAACCATTTCCAACACTACAATCTCTATATATAACCACATTTGGATAAAGGATAGTATTATCCCCAACTACTGAATTTGCTCCAACGTAAGCACCAGCCATAATAGTACAATTTTTACCAATTTTTGAACCATTTGCTAATTCAGCTTTTGGTGAAATATCACTATTTACACCAATTTCAGCCTTTTTTAAAGAATTATCTTCTATTGGAGGAGCAAAATATTTAGATAATTCAGCCATTTGCCAGTAAGGTGAATCAACAACTAAAGCCACGCATGAAGATGAAAGAAATTCTTTAGTTTTTTCATCAACAATGATTGCACCAGCAGATGAATTTTTAATATCATTGATATATTTTGAATTAGAAACAAAAGAAAGCTCAGATGATGATGCTTGCTTTAGTGTATTCATAGAACTTATCTCTATATCTTTACCACTAAATTCTGCTCCAATTATTTGAGCTATCTCTTTAAGTTTCACAATTATCTCTCAAGTGCTACTGCACCACTTTTTACAATCTCTTTAGGATTATATCTTTTAATAAGTTTTAAGAAGTTATCAATTCTTTTAGGCTCATCAGCAACCATAACTATAATAATATTTTCACCAACATTTACAATCTTACCATTATAGGCTTCACAAAGAGTACTAATATCAGCTATATTTTCAGAAGCTGGAAATTTAACCATAGCCATCTCTTTTTCAACTAAATCAGCATGTTCATATACACGTAAAATTGGTATAAGTTTATGCAGTTGCTTAGTTATTTGTTCTATTACTCGAACAGACCCAGATGTTACAATGGTAAGTCTTGAGTACTTAGTCTCAGGAATTGGCGCAACAGTCAATGATGTAATGTTGTATCCACGAGCAGAAAATAGATCTGTAATACGAGATAATACACTAGACTCATTGATTACAATAACAGAGATAACTCTTCTTTCAGAATTTTCCATTATTTTACCTCCTTTTTCTCTAATAGCATCATGTTAAACAGACTTCCACCCGATGGAACCATTGGCATAACATTTTCCATTCTCTCAACAATTACCTCTATAAAAGCAACTATATCTTTCTCAACAGCATCTTTAAGTGCTGCATCAAACTCCTCTTTTGTATGAACTCTATACCCTATTCCACCAAAAGCTTCTGCAAGTTTTACAAAATCTGGTTGAGTAGATAGATCAGTTTCAGAGTGACGTTTATCATAAAATAAAGTTTGCCATTGACGAACCATACCAAGGAAGTTATTGTTTAAAATAATATTGATAACTGGTAGTTTTTTTTCAACCGCAGTCATCAGTTCTTGACAATTCATTAAAATTGAACCATCCCCGGTAAAGTTAATAGAAGTTTTCTCAGGTGCAGCAGCTTTAACACCCATTGCAGCTGGAAAACCAAAGCCCATAGTTCCAAGTCCGCCAGAGCTGATAAACTGACGAGGTCTGCTAAATGGATAAAATTGACCAGACCACATCTGATGTTGCCCAACATCTGTTGATATGTTAGCATCATCTCCTAAAAGTTGACCTACGCGTTCAACTACCCATTGAGGTTTGATTCTATCGGTATCTTCATGATATGTTAATGGATGAAGTTCATCAAAATTATTTACAGTATCGCGCCAAGCTTTATACTTCTCAGACTTAACTCGTCCAACTAACTCTAACATCTCATTAACAACATTTTTTACATCACCAACTATTGGATAATCAGCATTTACCAATTTTGAGATAGATGCAGGGTCAATATCTACATGAATAACACCAGCATTTTTAGCAAATTCACTTAGTTTACCAGTTACGCGGTCATCAAATCTTGCGCCTAAAGCAATAACCATATCTGTTTCACTCATAGCCATATTTGAAGCATAAGATCCGTGCATACCAAGCATACCAACAAGCAGTCCATCATCATGTGATAATGTACCTCTAGCCATAAAAGTCTCAACAGCAGGAATACCAGTTTTATGAACTAGATCTCTAACTTCATAAGCTGCATTTGCATTTATGATACCACCACCAAGATAAAATAATGGTCTTTTTGAGTTAGCTATTGCTTCCATCGCTTTTTTAATTTGGCGAGGGTTACCTTTTGTATGAGGTTTATACGTTTCTAAAGATACATCAATAGAGTAATCAAATTCAGCGATTTGTGCCGTTACATCTTTTGGAATATCAACATGAACAGGACCTGGACGACCAGTAGCAGCTATATGAAAAGCTTCTTTCAGTATACGAGGCAAATCTGCTGCATCAGTTACTAGGTAGTTATGCTTAGTACATGAACGACTTATTCCAACTGCGTCAATCTCTTGAAATGCATCAGTACCAATAAGACTCATAGGAACTTGACCAGAGATGACAACGAGAGGAATAGAATCCATATAAGCATCAGCTAATCCAGTTACTGCATTAGTAAAACCAGGACCTGATGTAATCATTGCAACACCAACTTTACCGCTAGCTTTTGAATAACCCTCGGCTGCGTGTATTGCTGCTTGTTCGTGTCTTGTCAAAATATGTTGAAATCCATCTTGTTTATAAATCTCATCATAGACATTCATTATAGCTCCGCCGGGGTAACCAAAAACTGTCGTTACTTCCTCGGCAATTAAGGCTTCTATAACCATTTGTGCGCCACTAATTTGCATGAATTGTCTCCTATATTTAAAAATTCGCTAATTATATTTAAAAGTTTATATATTTGAGGTTAAAAAAGAAGATATAGTTTTTTAATCTAATATTGATTTAACTATCATAGATGGTCTCCACATCTCTAAAGAACCTAATATTTGCTGCTCAAGGTCTAATTTTGTATCTGGGTAATATTTTTTAAATATATCGAAAAAACCAATAATGTTTTCTTGTAATCCAAAGTAAGAAAGATGATTTCTAATACCTTTTTCAATTATTTCTTTATCTTTTTTTTGTTTTATTGCAATTTCAAGTTGTGTAATATAACACCAAGAGTAAATGATTGCTAATGACCTATATTTTGAGGATATTTTTTTATATTTATCTAAAACACCATCTATACCAGAAACTTTACCTTTTGCTGCATAAGCATTTGCAATATCTACATCATTTTCCCATGCCTCAATTAATTTTATACCTTCTGGTGTCTCTTCTAAAATTTCTGATTCTGATAAAATATTATATGCATCATGTATATTCTTTTCTTCTAAGGCTTGAAAAAACTTTTCTCTATATTCAATCTCCTGTGTAAGCTCATAAGCTTCTTTAGAATAATCTTGGAAATCATATAAAATTTTTAACAATCTTAAGGCTGAGTGAGTATCTCCTGTAGTTATAAGTTCATGCGCTTTAATATAAATCTTATCAGCATAATTCATTATGCTATTATATTCTGCACTCTCCTCTAAAAATGGATATTTATCTAAAAGATTAAACGCCATTTTGAAATCTTTTTTAGCAATAAAAGATCTAAATACTTTATAAACTTTAATATTTGTTAACAATTCATTAATAAGCTTTGACTTTTCAACAATACCTCTATATGGAGCTAAAATCTCTTTTGCTTTATCTGCCGAAGAAGCATCTAACAGGTATTTTTGAGCCAGTTTAAATGCTTTTTTCCATCTAGCTTCAACTGCTTCATAAAGTTCTGAATCCTTATATGCAGGGTACTTTGAAGCTAAAGAATATGCTAAAGCTAGTTTATTTTGTTTTACTAAAATAACAAATTTATCAAACTCTAAATACTCTTTCATAAGTTTTTGTATATGTTGATTTTTAATTGGTATATCTTTAAAAGTATCAAATATAGCAAGGGCTTTATCTCGTTGAGAGTTACCAAGTAACTCTTTTGCTTTTGCTACTGTTTTTTTCCATAAATCTTCAACAATTTGATGTGGTTTAGTATAATTAAGTAACAAGTTTTTTTCTGAATACTCTTGCATTTGTGCATATTTTTTTTCTTTTAAGAGCTCAACTAACTCTTTTTCACCATCATATATATCATATACTTGTAAATCTCCATTTTTTGTTCCAACAATTAGATGCTGATTATTGGCTTCAAAACTAAGTGTTGTAATAGTATCTTTTAATTTAATATATTTACCATCTACTAATTCATAAGTATTAAGATCATAAACAAGTACATAACCTAACTTTGTTCCAAGAAATAAAAATTTATTATCAATGCTGTTAACAACTGAAGTAACATCATCATGAATTCCCTGCATCCTAGATATGACTTTACCAGTTTGAATATTCCATATAATTGCAGAAGAATTTTTATCTACACTAAAAAGTCTAAAATTATTTAAAAATTGTAACTTCATAACTGGGGCAGAATGTGCTTTTAATCTAAATTTTGGCGTCATCATAGCTAAGTTAAATACAGATATTTTTTTATCGTAAGAAGCAGTAGCTACCCATTGGCCACTCGGATTAAAAGCTATATCATTTATTGTATCTATATGATTTGGTAAAGTAAAAACAAGTTTTCCACTTTTTATATCTACACCATATGTTCTACCATCATCACCACCTGCGAACATAAACCTTTCTTTTGGATCAATAGCAACACAAGAAACTTCTCCACTATGCCTATCAACTTTTGCTATTGCTTTTTTAGTTTTTGTGTTATAGAGTCTAGCTTCCTTTGCATCAGAAGTAGTAGATATAAAGTATTTTGCATCATTTGAGAAATAAACCATACTTGAACTATATCGCTCATGGTGTATATTAGCTTTAAACCCATTTAGAACACTTAAATCTTCAAGTTTTAAAAAACGCACAGAAGTGTCTTGATCTACTACCAATAGACTTGAATCATCTAATATTTTTGTATATATAATTGCTTTATTAAAATTAATACTCTGAATAGCTTCCATTAGTTTCTTAAATAACCCTCTGTTTTTAATATTTCTCTAATTTGCATTTGATGCTCTTTACTTTTTGTCTCCATATGTACAGTAACATTTGCATCACCATAATCTAAAGATATAGAAGTTCTATCATATGCGATATGCACAATGTTTGCATTTAAATCTTGAAGAATCTCTGTAAAACGCATAAGTGAACCAGGCTTATCTACCAAGGTAACCGTTAGCTTCATTTTTCTACCAGACTTTAAAAGACCTTTTTCAATAATTACAGAAAGAAGCGTAACATCCATATTCCCACCACTTAGCACTACTACAATTTTTTTATCTTTTAAAAATTCAAGTTTTTTATGTAAAAGTGCTGCAACTCCGACAGCTCCAGCACCTTCAACTACTAACTTTTGCTTCTCTAATAAAAATAAAATTGCACTAGCTATCTCTTCATCATCTACACTTATAAACTTATCAACACTACCAAGCATATACTCAAGTGTTATTTTAGATGTATCACGAACAGCTATACCATCAGCAATAGTTCTAACACTAACAGAGTCAACTGCACGTTTTAAATCATAAGAATTTTTAAGTGCTGGTGCACCACTAGCACCAACTCCAATAACTTGTATTTTTGGATTTATACTTTTTAACGCAGCTGCCATTCCAGAGATAAGTCCACCACCACCAACAGGTATCACAACAGCATCTATATCACTAGCATTATCTAAGATATCAAGAGCTAAAGTTCCCTGACCTGCAATAACTTCGTCATCTTCAAATGGATGAACAAAGGTTAAAGAGTTTGCTTTACCATAAGACAGAGCATGAGCGTAAGCTTCATCATAATTTAAACCATGAAGTATAACTTCGGCACCATAATGCTTAACACCATTTACTTTTGTTAGTGGTGTTGATTCTGGCATAATTATAACAGCACGTATACCAAATTTTGAAGCTGAAAGAGCAACTCCCTGAGCATGATTACCAGCACTTGCTGCTACAACACCACATGCTCGTTGTTTATCTGAAAGAGATGCTATCTTATTGTATGCTCCACGAATTTTAAATGCACCAGTTATTTGAAGGTTTTCTTTTTTTAAGTAAACCTCACTTGAAGATAATTCACTTAGGTATGGAGCATAAGAAAATGGTGTATCAACTACTATATTTTTTATACGTTCTCGTGCTTCATATATTTTTTTTATATCTAACAAATTTATCCTTAAAGTGCTTTATGTTCTACCATTGCACACATATTTTGCACAACCATCATTCCAGCATCTTTTGCTTTTTGAAGTGCTTTATTATTTACAATATCTTTTTGTGCCCAAAATACTTTTATATCACCACGCTTAATACAAGCATCAGCAATAGCATCCAAAGCATCTGGCTTTCTAAATACATCCACCATATCGACAGAAAAAGGAATTTCCAAAAGAGAACGATAAACTTTTTCACCCAAAATTTCATCCTCTTTTGGATACACAGGTACTATTTTAAAACCTTGGGACTGTAAATACTTAGCTACCATATGACTAGCTTTTTCTTCATTTGGAGAAAGACCTAAAACAGCTATAGTTTTTGTTATATTAAAAATCTCTCGTATCTCTTGTTTGTTAGAATTAACAGTAGGAAATTCACACTCCATATTCGTCCTTTTTCATATTTTGTAAAATTGTCTAAAATCATCTCTTTGCCCCTATTTATTGGGATTTCAAGAGATTACTACGTTGTCATATATTATCTTTTCTAGTCCATTTCATTCATCTTGATTGGACTTTTCTGGGACTCAAACGATAAGGAATAAACTATGAAAACACTTTTAAAACGTATCCCTACAAACACTGTAAGGGTCTTTTATAAAGAGATTATATCGAAAAATGATAAAGTAGTCGATAAAGTCTTTTTAATCAGCACACGGCTGATTCATACAGAGGCACAATAATTGCTTAAAACAAGGTATGACAGACTTTAACCTAAGAAAAGAATTAGCAACTCTCAATGGATAGCAGTAGATGGTAAAGCAATAAAAAGAACGAAGCAAAAAGATGTCTGCTGAAGAATACAACAAAGGTATTCGAGCCCATTGGGCTGTAGAGAAGCCATGCACTATGTTAAAGATGTTACATTTGGAGAAGATGCTTCTTTAATCCGTACTAAAAATGCTCCCACTAACTTTTCAATTATTAGAAATATCACATTGAATGTTCTAAGAAGAGAAAAATATGATTATTTCCCTCAAGCAATTCGTATGATTGGTGGGAATATTAAACGGCTGTGTTACCTTTTAGAATGAATCATAC
>Ga0256837_1001601_pt1 | contig 15354 bp, 15 predicted proteins | sample 4562384metaG_FD_185976 | JGI IMG/M metagenome (GOLD analysis project Ga0256837, IMG submission 185976) | Hydrothermal vent microbial communities from Guaymas Basin, Mexico - 4561-384 | ecosystem: Environmental > Aquatic > Marine > Hydrothermal vents | place: Mexico: Guaymas Basin | collected... | reverse complement strand
TATTTAATGAAATTAGACTCATATCTGTTGCTATTAGAAAGCCTCCTCTTTCCACTATATATATAAACTCTCCATGAATTGTTCCAACAAAAGAAGCAAACTTAAACTTTTTTGATTTTAAAACTTTTAAATCAGCATCAGTTAAAATAACTTTACCATCTTTTGTAAAAACTAAAACCTTATCTTTTAAGATAATAACATCTTTAACTTCTTTATCCAAAAAAGCCATAGATTTTGGGTTTATTGATACTACACGTTTTTTTGTTGCAGCAACAAGTCTATCACCTAAAACATTTAGATAAATAATATTTGAGAAAAATCTTTCACTCTTGACAACAACATCTCTCAGTAATTTATTTTTCTTTAAATCAATAATAAGCAGCTTTCCATCTAGTGTTGGAAAAATCAATAATGAAGTTAAAAAGTATGGTGCAGCTATCTTTGAATCTTGTGCATATACTTTATCACCACTTTTTTTATAAAGTATCTTATGCGTTTTTATATCGATCAACATTACTTCATTACTTGCTAACACAACTGCTAGTTTATCTCCACTCAATGAAGCTGAAGCAACTATTGAATCAAACGTTTTGTTATATATGATTTTACTATTTTTATCTATTATGATCAAATCAGAACATTTAGATGTTGCTATATATTTTTCATTAGAAGTACCTAAAAATGTATACCCTTTAGGTAATTTTACATCTAAAAGCCCTTTTTTTGTTATAATTTGTCCATTTTCTAATGTAGCTCCACCTCTAACAACATCAACTATAGTAGAAGGTAAACTTCCATCATAATCAATCTCACCAGCAACTGAAGTTGGTTCAAAATTTTGTCTTTTTGTTCCACAGCCACTTAAAATTAAAAGAGCTAATATAGGTAATATATACTTGAAATATTTCATTAATTAGTTCCTTTAGATTTTATTCCTTGATAATGCTCCAAATTTTTTGCTACATTTTTAAGAGGTGAATTTAAATCAATCTGAGCAAACTTCAATTTTGCTTGTTCAATTTTATCTTCTTTTAGTAATCTATATCCCTCTTCAAGTGCTACAAAACCTGTAAGTAACTCACTTTTTGTATCATTTTTATTTTCTAGTCCAGCAAGTTGATACGATGCTAAGTCAGATATAATTGGGTCTTTTTTATACTCAGATAACTCTTTTAAAACTTTTATATCATTTAATTTTAAAGCTTTTTGAAATCTATAAAAATTATATAATCTCTCATTTTTATCTTTTAAAATAGTTTCTGATTTAATATCATTTGGATTACTTAAAAGTATATTATATGCTTCATTTGAAGCTTGTAGTCTATTTTCCTTAAGTATATTTAGAGTTGCATAAGTACCTCCACCAAGAAATGCTACAACAGCAATAGTTATAATAGACTTTTTATACTTTTTAAAAAAACGCTCACTTTTTATAATACCCTCTAAAAACTGTTCTTCAGTTCCTATCTCTTTTTTTACTGCTTCTATATTCTCTTTTAATGACAAATCTAAATCCTTTAAACTAAATAAGGCATTATGTTACCACAATAAAGATAAAAAAAGACTTTTTCTGTTATAATCTAAAAAACAATTTAGGATTACAAAAGATGAAAATCGATAATGATTTATTGAAAAAACTAGAAAAACTATCTTCATTGGAGATAGCTAGTGACAAAAGAGATAGCATGATAAACCAACTAAGTGAGATAGTTGAGTTTATTGAAAATCTAAATGAATTAAATTTAGACAAAGAAGAAGCAACTTTTACGACCGTAAAAGGAGGAACACCTATGAGAGAAGATATTCCTAATGTAAATACAAAAATTATCAAAACTATTTTAGAAAATGCACCAAAAAGTGAAAATGGCTCTTTTGTAGTACCAAAAATAATAGAATAAAATATCTCTAAAGGAGAACTAATGGCTCTTAATATAAAAGCTCTATTAAAAAACATAGTGGCATATGAAGCATCTGATTTACACTTAGTAAGCAGAAGTGAACCACAAATTAGAATTGATGGAAAACTTGTCGCTCTAGATATGGATAAACTAAATGGTAAAGAGATTGAGGAGATGTGCTATACACTTCTTTCTGATAGACAAAAAAAAGATTTAGAAGAGAATAAAGAGCTTGATTTTGCTATTATGTTTCCAGATATTGGTCGTTTTCGTGCAAACTATTATTACACAATGAACAGTGAACTTGCGGCCGCATTTAGAATTATCCCCATAAAAATTCCATCCTTAGATAACTTAAGTGCCCCTAGTATTTTTAAAGATATAACAAAAAGAGAAAAAGGTCTAGTTTTAGTAACTGGTCCAACGGGAAGTGGTAAATCAACAACACTTGCTGCAATGCTTAATGAAATAAATAGAACTGAACATAGACATATAATTACTATTGAGGATCCAGTAGAATTTGTTCATGAAAATCAAAGGTCACTATTTTCACATAGAAATGTTGGGGAAGATACAAAAAGTTTTGCTAATGCCTTGAAATTTTCACTTCGTGAAGATCCAGACGTTATACTTGTTGGTGAAATGAGAGATAGAGAAACTATTAGTACTGCAATCACTGCAGCAGAAACTGGTCACTTAGTTTTTGGTACACTACACACAAACTCTGCTGTTCAAACAGTAAATAGAATAGTAGATAGTTTTGAAGGTCCAGAGCAAGTACAAGTAAGAAACATGCTAGCAACTTCACTATACTCTGTCATATCTCAAAGCCTACTTCCAAAAAATGGTGGTGGCCGTGTTGCTATTCATGAAATACTTATAAATAATTCAGCCATATCAAATCTAATAAGAGAGAACAAACTTCATCAAATTTACTCACAAATGCAATTAAATCAATCTAAAACTGGTATGAGTACACAAACACAAGCAATGATAAAGTTTCTAAAAGCTAATAAAATTTCTAAAGAAGATGCTATAAGATTTTCTACACAACCACAAGAATTGATAAACTCTATCGGAATCTAATTATATTTACAGCTTAAATTAGATATTATTTATAAAAGAATAATATCCTAATTTAAGGTGCGACTTGATAATGACAAAAAATAGCAAAATTGTAAACCAAATAAATATGATAGGTGAGAGTTCATTTTCAAAACTAAAAGAACTTAGTATTCCACCATATCCCAAGTACTATTATGACACGTTTATGGACCAATTAGCTCATAGTAATAATCCTGTTCTTATAGACCTTTCAAAAAAATATTCTTATCTTTTTTCAACGAATGAAACTGAAAACTCTATTGATCAAGTCTCTTTTGACCTTGCAAAATCTAGCCTAGAAGAATTTGAAAAGTCAAATACTAACCTTAGAAAAATTTCTGATAAAAACTATGTTGATATTGGAGCAATAAGAAACGATTATGATAGAGTTCATACTCAAGAAATTATAAATACTTTTGATAACTTTCAAGGACAAATACTAAGCGAACTTAAAAATGCAGATGATACTATAATAAAACTAAAACTAGAGATAGAGAGACTAGAACGTGAATCACACATAGATCCACTAACAAAAGCTTACAATAGAAGAGTCTTTACAAAAGATATCTCTGAAATCTTAAATGCAGTAAAAAATAGAGATGTAGATATGTTTTTAGTCATTATTGATGCAGATGACTTTAAAAAGGTAAACGACTCATATGGTCATATTGCAGGAGATAAAACACTTATATTTTTAACTAAACTTATACAAAGTTCTCTTAGAAAAGGAATTAAAGTTTATAGATATGGTGGAGAAGAATTTATAATCATACTAAACCGAACAACACTTGAAGAAGCAAAAAATAGTATAGATAGAATTATACTAGAAACAAGTGAAAGTAAGCTTCTGTACAAAGGTCACAATATAAATTTAACTATAAGTGCTGGAATTGCTTCTTACAAAAAAGGTGATACTTCAGAAAGCTTAATAGAAAAAGCTGATTCTGCTCTATATGAAGCAAAAGATGCTGGTAAAAACTGTTCAAGAGTGAGGCAATAACATGGAAAATATATCAATATTTGATATTATATCTCTATCTCTTATTTTTATACTTGGGATAAAAGGTGTCATAAATGGCTTTATAAAAGAGATTTTCGGACTTGTTGGTATTGTTGGTGGTATTTTTATAGCTTCAAGATTTGCAGAGCAGATAGGAAAACTAATAGATCAAAATATATATAAACTAGATAGCAGTGCTACACTATACTTAGTTGGATTTATTACTGTTTTAATTCTGTTTTGGATTCTTAGCCTATTTATTGGATACATACTAGAGAGTCTTATTAAAATGAGTGGCTTAGGTGCTATAGATAAACTTGCAGGTTTCATAGTAGGTAGTGCAAAAATCTTTTTAGTATTTTCTATCTTAGCAGTTACTCTTTCAAATATAGAGTTTATAAAAGACAAGGCTAACGAATACATGAATAAAAGTTTTATGTACCCTATTTTTATAGAAACTGGTGCATACATAGTTAAAATGGATAGTAAAAAAATTACTAACGATATAAAAAAGAGTCTAGGGCAATAGATATGGAAAACATAGAAAATATAGAGTATGATTCTCTTTTAGTAAAATTTAAAGATATTTTAAAACATAACAGTCTAAAGTTTACAAAACAGAGAGAAGTAGTACTAAAAACTATGTACAATAATGATGAACATTTTTCTCCAGAGAGTCTATATATGCTCATAAAAAAGACTTATCCCAAACTCAATGTAGGAATTGCAACAGTCTATCGAACACTAAACCTTCTTGAAGATTCTAATATAGTTACTTCTTTATCGTTTGGCTCATCTGGTAAAAAATTTGAACTAGGAAATAAACCTCATCATGATCATATGATATGTAAAATGTGTGATGAAATCATAGAATTTGAAGATAATGCTATAGAAAAAAGACAAGAAGAGATAGCAAAAAAATATGGCTTTAAATTAACAAGCCACTTAATGCAACTATATGGTATTTGTAAAAAATGCCAAATAAAATAAATAAGAAAGCTCTCGATTTTATATTGTAGCTTAAGCTAAAAGAAGAATTAAGATATAAGGAAAAAATTTGATATTTGACAATCAATATGAACAACAAAGAATAGAAAAGGCAGAAGCACTAAGGGAATTAGGGAAAAACCCTTATACTCACAACATAAAAAAAGACTCAACAACTAAAGAGTTTAAAAGATGTTACGAATACGTAAAAGAAAGTGACCCTAAACGTGATGAGAACAAAGAAAATACAGTAGTTGGAAGAATTAAGTTTTTAAGACATATGGGAAAAGCTGCATTTGCTAAAATAGAGGATGAAAAAGGGGTTTTACAAATCTATTTTAGTAGAGAAAGCATTGGTGAAGACTGGTTTAAATCTGTAAAAAAACTTATCGAAGTTGGTGATATTATTAGTGTCACTGGATTTCCTTTTGTTACAAAAACAGGAGAGTTATCTTTACATACAAAAACTTTAGAACTAGCAACCAAATCTATAACTCCACTACCTGAAAAATTTCATGGTTTAACAGACAAAGAGTTAAGATATAGAAAACGATATCTTGATATGATAATGAATCCTAATGTTAAAGAGACTTTTAAAATAAGAAGCAAAATAGTTAGTACTATAAGACACTTTTTTGAAGAGAGAAATTTTCTTGAAGTAGAAACCCCTATGATGCATCCTATTGCAGGTGGAGCAAATGCAAAACCATTTGTAACACATCACAATGCCTTAGGAGTTGATAGATACCTTAGAATTGCTCCAGAACTTTATCTAAAACGTCTTGTTGTTGGTGGATTTGAAGCAGTATTTGAAATAAATAGAAACTTTAGAAATGAAGGCATGGATTTAACTCATAACCCTGAATTTACAATGATAGAATTTTATTGGGCATACCACACTTATCATGATTTGATGGAACTTACAGAAGAGATGTTTAACGTACTTTTAAAACAGTTAAAACTACCTACAAAAATTCCTTATGGTGATATAGAGATAGATTTTTCTCAAAAATTTCAAAAAATATCTTATAAAGATTCTCTTATACAAATAGGTGGTATTCCTGAAAAAGTTGTAGAAAATAGAGAAAACATCATAGCATACTTAAGAAGTAAAGGTGAAGAAGTAAATGACAAATTGAGTCTTGGTAAACTTTACGAAGAACTATTTGACTTGTATGTAGAAGAAAAACTTATAAATCCAACTTTTATCATAGACTATCCAATAGATATCAGTCCACTTGCAAGAAGAAGTGAAGAAAATCCAGAAATAGCTGAAAGATTTGAATTATTTATAGCTGGCCGTGAGATAGCAAATGGATTTAATGAATTAAATGATCCAATAGACCAATACAATAGATTTAAAGCACAACTAGATGCAAAAGATGCAGGAGATGACGAAGCACATGAGATGGATGAAGACTATGTGCATGCACTAGGATATGGTCTTCCTCCAACGGCTGGACAAGGACTTGGAATTGATAGACTTACAATGCTTTTAACAAATGAACAATCAATTAGAGATGTTATACTATTCCCAGCGATGAAACCGATAAATGAAAATAAAGAAGAGGAAAAATAATGAGTATATTAAAAAATGTTGACCCTGAAGTATATGGACTAATAGAAAATGAGTTAGAAAGACAAACTAACCACCTTGAAATGATAGCAAGTGAAAATTTTACTTATCCAGCTGTTATGGAAGCTATGGGAAGTGTATTTACAAATAAATATGCTGAAGGTTATCCAAATAAAAGATACTATGGTGGATGTGAGTTTGCAGACAAAGTAGAGCAAATTGCAATAGATAGAGCTTGTGAACTTTTTGGATGTAATTTTGCAAATGTACAACCAAACTCAGGAAGCCAAGCAAATCAAGGTGTATATCAAGCACTACTAAAGCCATTTGATAAAATCCTTGGAATGGACTTAAGCCATGGTGGACACTTAACACATGGTTCAAAAGTAAGTAGTTCTGGTAAAACTTACTCTAGTTTTTTCTATGGTGTAGAGATGGATGGAACTATTAACTATGATAAAGTTAGAGAAATAGCACACATAGTAAAACCAAAAATGATTATATGTGGAGCTAGTGCATACCCTAGAGAACTTGATTTTGCTAAGTTTAAAGAGATAGCTGATGAAGTTGGTGCATATCTTTTTGCAGATATTGCACATATTGCTGGTCTTGTAGCTGCAGGAGAGCACCCTAGTCCATTTCCTCACTGTGATATTGTAACAACTACAACACACAAAACTCTTAGAGGTCCAAGAGGTGGACTTATAATGACAAATAGTGAAGATATTGCAAAAAAAGTAAATAGTGCAATCTTTCCAGGAATTCAAGGTGGTCCACTAGTTCATGTTATTGCAGCTAAAGCTGTTGGATTTGCAGAAAACTTAAAACCAGAGTGGAAACAGTATGCAAAAGATGTAAAAGCAAATGCAAAAATTCTAAGTGATGTACTTATAAAAAGAGGTTACGATATAGTAAGTGGTGGAACTGATAATCATCTAGTTTTAGTAAGTTTTCTTGGGCGAGAATTTAGTGGGAAAGATGCAGATGCTGCTTTAGGAAATGCTGGTATAACTATCAATAAAAATACTGTACCAGGTGAGAATAGAAGTCCATTTGTAACAAGTGGTGTTCGTATAGGAAGTCCTGCATTGACTGCACGGGGTATGAAAACAAAAGAGTTTGAAATAATAGCAAATAAAATAGCTGATGTTCTTGATAATATAGAAGATAATGAGCTTCATCTAAAAATAAAAGAACAAATGAAAGAGCTAGCAAGTAACTTTATTATCTATGATAAATCAACATACTAACTAAGGAAAATTTATGTACAATATGGATACTTCACTTATAAAAATGTTAACTGACCACTATTGGATAAAGCGTGATTCTATAGTCGAAAAAAGAAGTCATAATGGACGTATATTTTTTGATAAATATGAAAAAGTCAATCAAACATTAACAAGAGCAATTATAAATCAACACTTAAAAGGTGAAATTACAGTTGCACATTCATTAATAAATGCAAGAGATAAAGTTGAAAATATAGTAATTGATTACAATGGTCGAAATACAGAACGTTTTTGGCATAGAACACAACTTCTTTTAAGAGAAGAAGGCTTTATAAATTTTACTGCTTATGAAAGCAAAACTTCTGGTCATCTCCACGTTTATATTCATAAAGGTCATACAACACTGCAAGAAGCATATCAAATAGCTAAAATGATTTCTGCAAAACTCGCACAAAGATTACCTAGAGAGTGGAAGATGTTTCCAGATCCAGACATACCAAAAGAGTTTAATATATTGGCACTGCCATATAAACTATACAATAAAGAGCGGGGAGCTTCTTGGTCGAAACATATGTAATGGCATGAATAATGCTTACATGTAACAAAATATAAGGGGATAGTAATGGAAGAGAAAAACGAATTAAGTGATATTGTTTTAGAAAAAGATAGCAATAAATCAATGAAAGCTAAGCGTATACTAATCATAGTAGCACTTTTGATTGTGCTATTTTTAGTTGTTTTAGTTGTAATGAAAGTTGTAAACAAACCAACTGAAAAAAACAATAATACAAAGCTTGTCTTACCACCCAATCCAACTGAAAAAGTAATTGAATCAAAAAAAGATGATGAACTCTTTAAGCAAGTCCCTATTACTCAAGAAGAAGATAAAAAAGAGAGTTTTGAGGATATGGTTAAAAGCTTAAAAGCTAAAGAGATGAAAAAACAAGAGACTGTTCAACCTCAAATAGAAGAAGCAAAAAAAGTTATTCAAACTCAAAAAGTTCAAAAAAAGATTAAAAAAATTGCTACTAAAAAAATAGAAAAAACTATACCTGTAAAAGTAAAAACAGATAATACTGTTGCAACAAAAGGAGTATATATCCAAGTAGGTGCAACTTCTAGATTAACACCAGATAAAAAGTTTTTAGCAAAACTGGCAGCAAAAAATTATAAATATAGACTTCTCCCAATAGATGTAAAGGGAACAAAAGTTACAAAAATTCTTATAGGCCCATACAAAACAAATACTGAAGCAAAAGCAAAACTTACTGATATAAAATCCAATATCAACAAGGATGCTTTTATATACAGAGTAAAGTGAGTTAGATATATATGTTATATACAAAAAAGTTACTATTTGATCAACTCACTCCTATAACTATATTTTCTAAGTTAAAGAGTCATTTTAATGGTGAGTTGACCTTCTTATTTGAGAGTGCTATAAACACTGAAGAAGGTAATTTTAGTTTTCTCTTTATTGGGGCACGTGAAAGAGTTATACATAAAGATAATAAATCTCAACATATTGATGAAAATGGTAACATAAATGACATAGGTGATAATCCATTTGTATATCTAAAAAAACGATACGCGACTATAGATAACGATGTATATAAAGAATATGGACAAAAGCATAATCTTGGATTTGTAGATGGCTTTATAGGATATATAGGATATGATGCTGTTAAAACTTTTGAACCACGTCTAAAATCACATATGGATTGTTTAAAAGATGATTTAAATATACCTGATATGGATTTGATGAGACCTAAACTTGTATGTACTTTTTCTCATAAATCACACACACTTACACTTCATACTTTAATGAACTCTTTTGCTTCAAAACTAGAAGAAGTTGAATCCATACTAAAAGAGCCTCATAACTATTTAAAAATTAAAAAAACAGCTATAGATACAAAAAAGGGAACATTCTCATTTAGTAAAGAGAAGTTTTTTGACATGATTGCTCAATCAAAAGAGATGATTCGAAGTGGTGATGTGTTTCAAATTCTTATGTCCAATAGATTTACACAATATGCAAAAATGATAGACAAACTTAGTTTTTATAGAATTTTAAGAAATAAAAATCCATCTCCATATATGTTTCTTCTAGACTTTGATAAATTTGCTATAGTTGGTAGCTCTCCTGAGGTTATGGTTGGTTTAAAAGATGAACATATTACATTAAGACCAATTGCAGGGACAAGAAAAAGAGGCTCAACCTATGAAAAAGACCAAGCTTACGAAAAAGAACTTTTAGAAGATGAAAAAGAGAGAGCAGAACACCTCATGCTTATCGATCTTGGACGAAACGATGTAGGAAAAGTTGCAAAAGTAGGAACAGTTGAAGTAACTGATATGATGAGAGTTGAAAGATACTCACATGTTATGCATATGGTAAGTGATGTCGGTGCAAAACTAGATAAAAAACATGATATGTTTGATCTTTTTGCTGCAACTTTTACAGCAGGAACTATGACAGGAACTCCTAAAATAAGAGCGATGGAACTTATCAGTGACTTTGAAGGAATCAAAAGAAGTTTTTATAGTGGAGCTGTTGGATACTTTGGATTTGATGGAAATATGGATAGTGCTATTATGATAAGAACTGCTTATCTTGATGATGAGAAGATAATCTTCCAAGCGGGAGCTGGAGTAGTAGCTGATAGTCAACCAGAACTAGAGTATCTTGAAGTAACAAATAAACTAGGAGCAATGACAAGTTCACTAAATGATTTAAAGAAATAAAGTGAAATACAAAAGTTTACTTTATGCTTCAGAAAAAGGATAAAGCCCATATGAAACTATTCTCAATTTTTGGAAATCCAGTTTCCCACTCTATTTCACCTAAAATGCACAATCTTGCATTAAACGGTTTACATATAAAAGGTTGTTATATAAGAACACCTCTTGAAGATGGCTCAAAACTAATAGCAAGATTTAAATCTTTGCAACTTAATGGTGCAAATGTAACTGTCCCACATAAAGAGTTTGCATATAATCTTTGTGATGAACTAGATGAGTTTGCAAAACAAATTGGAGCCGTAAATACTCTTGTAAAAAAAGATAATAAAATCATAGGCTATAACACTGATGCACCTGGATTTTATAAAGCAATAGAGTCTTTTACTGGTGTTAAATCTGCTCTCATATTAGGTGCAGGAGGAACAGCAAAAGCAATAGCAACAATTCTTAAGAAAAATTCTTTACATGTAGAGATTTTAAATCGTTCAAAAAACAGGTTAGATTGGTTTTGTGAAAACGATTTTAAAGCATATTCTTGGGAAGAATTTAAAGTAAAACCTTTTGATTTAATTATAAATACAACATCAGCTGGATTAAGTGATAACTCACTGCCAATAGATGAAAAAGTATTAAATGGCCTTATGAAAAATGCAAAATATGCATTTGAAGTTATATATAATAAAGAGACTCCATTTTTAAAACTTGCAAAGCAAAATTCTCTTACATGTAAAGATGGAGCAGATATGCTTTTACATCAAGGGGTGCTTGCATTTAACCTATTTTTTAACAATAAATTAGATGAAAAAACAATCACCACTTACATGAAGGAGGCCTTTTATGCCACATGACTATCAACTACTGATAAAAAATCTTCTACTAACCCCAATCGCTTATAATCCTAAACAAGAGATTGTTTATAAAGGAGAAAAAAGATTTAGTTATGATGAATTTAGACAAAGAGTTAACAAACTTGCTAATGCTCTTGTAAAGATGGGTGTTAAAAAAGGTGATACTGTAGCTGTTATGGATTATGACTCTAATCGTTATTTAGAGTGCTATTTTGCAATTCCTATGATAGGTGCAATTTTACACACTATTAATGTACGTCTTTCTAGTGAACAGATACTTTATACAATAGACCACGCAGAAGATGACATTCTTTTTATACATAAAGATTTTTTACCTATTTTAAATCAAATAAAAGGAAGAATTGATACCGTTAAAGAGTATGTCATTTTAAATGAAGATGATAGTTGTGAATATGAAAAGAAGCTCTCTACATGTAGTAACAAGTTTGAGTTTCCTGAGTTTAATGAAAATACGATAGCAACTACATTTTATACAACTGGTACAACTGGTATGCCTAAAGGAGTATATTTTTCTCATCGTCAACTTGTCCTCCACACCCTTGGAACTATAAGTTCCATTAGCACAGTGGAGTCTCAAGGTAGATTTTCACAAAGTGATGTTTACATGCCTATAACTCCTATGTTTCATGTTCATGCTTGGGGCTTACCTTATATTGCAACTATGCTTGGAGTAAAACAAGTGTATCCTGGAAAATATATACCTGATGTTTTACTAGATTTGATAGATAAAGAGAAAGTCACTTTTTCTCACTGTGTTCCAACTATACTTCATATGCTTTTAAGCTCTAAAAAAATAGACTCCATAGATTTATCCAAATGGAAAGTTATCATAGGCGGGGCTGCACTTCCTAAGACTATGTGTTTAGCAGCCCTTAAAAAGGGGATAGATATATTTACAGGGTATGGTATGAGTGAAACATGTCCTATACTTTCCCTTGCTAATCTAAATGAAGAGATGCTACAACTAGATGATGAAAGCCAAGCCGATATAAGAGTTATGACAGGAAAAGAGACAGCCCTAGTTGAACTAAAAATAGTAGATGAAGAGATGAATGAACTACCAACAAATAGTGTAGGAGAGATAGTTGTAAGAAGTCCTTGGTTAACAAAAGGATACTTCAAAGACAAGAAAAATTCTGAAGCATTATGGCGAGGGGGATACTTACATACTGGTGATATTGCTTATAAAAATGAAAGTGGTTTCATAAAGATAACAGACCGAGCAAAAGATATCATCAAAATATCTGGAGAGTGGGTATCATCACTAGAGCTTGAAGATATTATAAACCAACACCCTGATGTAAGTGAAGTAGCTGTTATAGGACAACCTCATGAAAAGTGGGGAGAAATTCCACTTGGCTTAGTTATTTTAAAAGATACTAGTAAAGTAAGCGAAAAAGAGTTACAGCACTTTGTAAAAGACTTTATTAAAAAAGGTATTATGTCAAGAGAGAGTATGTTTTTAAAAATAAAACTTGTAGATACAATAGACAAAACAAGTGTTGGTAAAGTTAATAAAAGAGAATTAAGAGAAAAACATACTACACTTTAGTACGTAAACTAAGAGCTTTTGAAAGAGAAAGCATATCTACATTTTCAAGGTGTACCCCTGTTGGTACACCTTGAGCTATCTTCGTAAACTCTAAATCAAACTCTTTAAGTTTGTCTTCTATAAAAATAATAACGGCATCATTAGCTAAAGATGGTGTCAAAGCAAATATAACCTCTTTTATCCCACTAGCAACTACTTCTTTTAACTTAGAAACATTTTCTTCTTCTAAACCATCAAGTACAAAATAAACTCCATCATAAAGATTATTTTCCTCTAAAACCAATATATCTTTTGCACTCTCTGTTATACATAACTTAGAGCTATCTCTATGCTCATCTAGGCAAATATCACATATCTCATGTTCACTTAATCCTCCACACCTCTCACAGCTTCTTATGGAGCGAACTGCACTCTCTATTGCATTTGAAATTTTCATAGCATTAAAAGTATCATTTAGTATAAGATGGTAAGCAAATCTTTGAGCTGATTTCTTGCCTACACTTGGTAAAGAGCTAAGTGCTTCTACCAAATTGTCAAATTTTTCTAACTTCATTATGAAATATCCACTGAAAATCTATGCATACCATCGATATATTCATAGTTAAGATCAAAATCATTTAACTTAACTATATTTTTAACTATATAGAGTCCTAGTCCTAATCCTGTTTTAGTTTTTTTAGAACCTGATACAAAAGGTTTATAGTACTCTTCTATATCCATAGGAAACTTTTTTGCTCTATTTTCTATATAAAGTATACCATCAGCTACATTTACATGTACTACTTTATCATCTGCATATTTTATGGCATTATCCATCAAGTTTTTTATAGCAAGTGCAAAAGATTCAAAATCTGCTTTGATTTTAATCTCTTGATTTATATTTACTTTTACATGTTGAAATTTTTTATCATCAAGCATCAGCATATCTATAGCACTATCTACTATATCAACCAAATAATACTCTTTAAGTTGCAAAGAGTAATTTTTTGAGACTATTTGCTCTATCTTTGAAAACTCATTGATAAGTAAATCTAGTCTTTCAAAAATACTTATTAACCTTCCTTTAGCTTTAGAATCTTTTATCATTTCAGATACTATTCTGCCTTTTCCTATAGGTGTTTTTAACTCATGCATTATAGTTCGCAAAAATAGTTGGCGAGAGTGTATCAAATCTCTTAGTTTTGAAGCAGCTCTATCAAACTCATTTGCAACTGCTGCTATCTCATCTTTTTTATTACTTTTGCAGTTTATCTGCATATCACCTGAGGCAAATTTCCTTATCTGTACACTTAACTCTTTAAGTGGAGCTATACTTTTTAGTATAGAAACATACATAGAAATAAGTACAACAAATGCCACTAAAAAAGCTATCCATAAAAAGTCATCAGCTCTTTTTCTATATTTTGATTCTAAGAGTACATTGGATATCATATTATCAATATACAGATAATATCTGTCATTGTATCTTATAGAAGAAAATTTGCCCAATTCAGAATGCTTTTGAAAGACTATCACACCTTTTTTAAGTACTGAATCTTTTAAATTTCTATTTTTTACCTTTTTTAAACCAAAGTTACTAAAATATTCATTGATTCCATGAGGAGATAAGTTATTTCTATAAAGAATAAATATGTAGTTTATAGACTGAAGTTGTCTCTCTTTCATAGCCTCTAAATCTTTTTCACCTTGATATCTAAAAATCACGATAAAAAGCATAACAAGAAGAAGCATTGAAAAAATAAAAACAAGTGTTACCTTGTTGCTCAAAGAATTTTTTGTCATCCTATTAGCTTATAGCCTATTCCTCTTACTGATTGAATATATTTTGGATCTTTTGAACTATCACCAATCTTTGCACGAAGACGCCCTATGATAACATCTAAACTTTTTGAGCCTTTATCTTTTAAAGATTTACAGTTATATACTAACTGTTCACGTGATATTGAAAAACCATGTTGTTTTAGCATATATTCTAAAATTTCATACTCAGCAGGAGTCAAGTTTATAGGCTCATCTTTTAAAAATATCTGATGTCTTTTTTCATCAAGTCTAAAATCACTATCAGCTTTTCCCTCTTCTGGTGCTGTTGCTTTTTTATATCGTCTAATCAAACTCTGGATTCGTGCATACATCTCTTTAGGGTCATATGGTTTTGGAAGATAATCATCAGCTCCTATTTGTAAACCTATAACCTTATCACTTACATCACTTCTAGCACTTGAAATTATGACTGGTATATCATATTTCTCTACCACTTCTTTACATACTTCAAGTCCATCCATACCAGGAAGTGTCAAGTCAAGTATAAGTAGGTCATAGTTTTTAATACCCGCACTAAGTCCTAGATATGGGTCTTCATAGTTTGTTATTTTTATATTGTATTGTGCTAGGTAT